>MDTB01089476.1_pt1 | contig 35608 bp, 37 predicted proteins | sample 811161 | NCBI WGS metagenome assembly MDTB01 (sample SAMN05326650, study PRJNA326480) | marine metagenome | isolation source: seawater | place: Mediterranean Sea | collected 2009 | reverse complement strand
ATATGATGATCATAATCAAATTTAGATGTAAATACTAGAAATATGATTTTTAATATTTTAAAAGATAAAAATATTACAATTATTAATTCAACACATAACCACGAAGAATTTGATTATGATCATCATATTAAGATTGAATACTATGAGGATAGACGAAGTTTTAAGAGCTTAGTTTAAAATCTCTTGATAAATATTGTATTCCAATTTCAAAATTTTCTCTAGAGAATTATTTTGATTGATATAAGATATTGCATTTTTGCTAACAACTTCCAAATCTTTTTTTTCTGCACTTTGTATTACAGCAATTAAGTCATCTTTTTTTAAATCATAAACTAGACCATTGATATTATTTTCAACAATTTCCTCTATGTTTGGATTGTTAGGAACTATTACTATACACCCAACACTCATGGCTTCTAAAATTGTTTTTGGGTTACCTTCATAATAAGAAGTATGTATGTAATATTTATGTTCTGAAAGTAAATTTAAAACATCATCATTATTTAGTATTCCCAAAAAATTTATATTTGCGTCAAGACTATCAGATAATTTTTCTAAATCTTTCTTTAAAGAACCCTCGCCAATTAAAGTTATTTCTTTATTAATTTCAGCAAAAGTTTCAATTAGCATCTTAAAGTTTTTTTGTTTCTCAAATCTACCAATCGAGATATAACCCTTTTTTCTTTCCGGTAAATCAATTTCTTTTGTATCTATCCAATTTGGTATAACTGTAATTTTGTTTTTATGAATAAATTTTTTCGAATATAAAAAAGCTTTATCTTCATTACTAGTTACCGTGTATTTTTTCGAGAATATTAAAGCAATTTGGGTCAATAAAAGATATAGTAAAATTTTAAAACTTGATTTATTTTCTCTTAATTTAAAACTGACTAAATCGTAACCCGTTCTAACTATCAATGTATTTTTTGAAAAAATTTTAAACACTATGGCGACCCATGCACCCCAAAGTTGATTTGTTTTAATAATATATTTTTGTTTTCTAAATTTTTTCCTTAATCTATATCCATAAATCAAGGAACATAAAATTCTAAAAACTTTATTTTTATGTTTTTTGAATTCAGAATAAATAGGAATTATGTGTATTCCTTCAAGTTCATTTTCATATCTCATATCACCATTATCTCCATAAGTAACAAATGAAATATCAATATTTTTTGTATTCTTTAAATATTTATAGAATTTTATTTCTCTTTCAAATAGACCAGATTTCTTCCAATCATTTAGTGATACACCATATGAAAAAAAAAGAATTAGTCTCATTAGGATAATATTAACCAATAGAATGATTTTGATGAATAAAAATAATACGAAAAAAATCTTAATACTTCATAATAGATATCAAAATATTGGTGGTGAAGATATAGCAGTAGATCAGGAAGTTGAAGCACTAAAAAAATTTTTCACTGTAAAAGAGCTTTATTTTTCAAACCAATTAGAAAATTATTTGAATGATATTTTTGGATTACTAACCTCAAATAACAAAAAAAGTAAAAATGTACTTATAAAACTAATTGAAAATTTTGAGCCTGATATTGTCTACATCCACAATACATGGTTCAAAGCCTCACTTGGTATATTTAATGAATTAAAAAAAAGAAATATAAAAACAATATTAAAAATACATAATTTTAGATTTGACTGTACAAGGTTTCATTCTGCCAAGTTACATTTTAAAGACGATGAAACTTGTTTTAAATGTGGCAATCATGTTTCGAAATCAAGTATTTATAACAAGTATTTTGAGGAATCTTTTCTTAAATCTTTTTTAATAAATAGGTATGGAATTAAGTATTTTAAAAAAATATTATCAAATGATTTATCAATATTTGTTCTCACAAAGTTTCAAAAAGAATATCTTGAAACTTTGGGTGTAAATAAAAATAATATTTACATACAACCAAATTTAATTAAATTTTCTGATGAAGAATTGAATATAGTAAGAGAAAAGTCTTTTACTTATGCGGGTCGAATTTCAAATGAGAAAGGCTTAAATGAACTTATTAATGCCTTCAAGTTATCAAACCTTAAAGATTACAAGTTAAATATAATAGGAACTGGACCATTGCTGAATAAGATTCAACAAGAGAATTTAAAATTTAATAATATAAATTTTTATGGAGAGATTGACAATGACAGTGTTCTCAAAGTAATAAGGTCTACAAAAGCTGTTATTACAGCTACTAGAATGTTTGAAGGGCAACCAACTATATTGTGTGAGGCTTCTATTAACAAAACACCTTCAATTTATCCAGATTTTGGTGGCATGTCTGAATTTTTTCCAGATAACTATAAGCTATCTTTTAAACAATTTGATTATGAGGATTTAATTAAAAAAATTGTTTATGTTGCAGAAAACGACACCTCAGCTCTAGGAGTAGAAAACTATGGATTTTTAAAGCAAAAGTTGAGAGATGATAGTATCGCACAAACAATCGACACTTTAATCAATTATGAATGATTTAATCTCAGTAATCATGAGTACATATAACTCAGAAAAAACAATTGAAACTGCCATTGAAAGTATATTAAATCAGTCTTACTCAAATTTTGAATTATTAATAACAGACGATTTTTCGTCAGATAGTACAGTTGATAAGATAAAAAAATATGTCAACAGTAAAAATAACATTTATTTGTTTGAAAATAAATATAATGTTGGTCTAACTAAAAATTTAAATTTTCTAATTAAAAAATCAAAAGGTAAATATATAGCCAGACAAGATGCAGACGACCAAAGCCTTGTAAATAGATTAGAAGTTCAGCTAAAAATGATGAATAAATATAACCTAGATTTTTGTTCAACTAGAGCAATCATTAAGAATTCAAATAATTTAATCCCAAACCTATCTTTTTATTTGCCAAATGAATTAGTTATGAAATTTAAAAACCCTTTTATTCACGGGACCTTGCTAATTTCAAAAAAAACTATGGTTGATATAGGATATTATGATGAGAGTTTTTATTACTCACAAGATTTTAAGTTAATGAAGGATCTTATATCAAAAAAATACAAGTATAAATTTTTAAAGAAACCATATTATGTTCTTAATACTGAGAACAATATATCTACCTTGAATAAAGAACAACAAAAATATTACGCAGATTGTGTAAGAAAGAATATTACACCGAAAAAAATATGAAACTTTTAATTAATAAAGTAAATGAAAATTGGATTGTAGATCGACTTGTAGATGAGTGGACGAGGTACAACTATAAAACAAAAAAAATAATATTTGGTAAAAAAGATATTATTTGGATTATTGCTCCTTGGACATGGAGAAAAATTCCAAAATATTTTCTTAAAAATAATAAAGTACTTTGTACTATTCACCATATCGATGAAAAAAAATTTCAAGATAGTGAAAAAAAAGATTTCATGCAAAGAGATGAAATTGTTGATCATTATCATGTCATATCAAATAAAACTTATAGTCAACTTTCGAAAATTACTTCAAAACCAATTACCGTAATACCATGGTGGGTAAATCAGAATATTTGGTTTGATATAAAAGAAACCAAACATTTATTTGAAAAATATAATTTACCAAATAAAAAATTTTTGATTGGCTCTTTTCAAAGAGATACCGAAGGATACGATTTAAAATCACCAAAATTGTCAAAAGGTCCAGATAAATTAATTCAATCTATAAAACAAATTCAAGAAGAGGAAGAAGTCTTTGTAGTTTTAGCTGGAAAACGTCGTCAATTTGTCATTAAAGAACTTGAAAGAAATGGAATAAACTATAAATATTTCGAGATGTTAAGTTTTACAGAATTAAATGAATTATATAATTTATTAGATTTATACATTGTGTCTTCACGTTTTGAAGGAGGACCACAGGCTATAGTTGAATGTGCCATAACAAATACACCTATAGTTTCTACAAACGTAGGAATAGCTAGCGAAATTTTAAGCTCAGAATCAATATTTGTAGAAAATATTTTAGAGGCAACACCAAACGTTAAATATGCAAACAAAATGATTGAAAATCTGAAAATTCCAAAGGGATTTGATCAATTTAATTCAATGTTAAGTAATTTGTATGAAAATTAGTATCGGAACTCAAACTAAAGATGGTCCGTGGGGTGGAGGTAATTTATTTGCAATTAATTTATCAAAATATTTAATTTCAAAAGGATATGAAGTAGTTAATAATCTTAAAGATAAAGATATCGATATAATATTAATAACAGAGCCAAGAAAAACTTCAGAATCTTCAGCATTCACACATATTGATGTTGAAAATTATTTAAATTTTATAAATCCGCAAGCATTAGTTGCACATCGTATAAATGAATGTGACGAAAGAAAAAATACAAATTTTGTAAACAAATACTTAATTGAAGCAAATAAAATCGCAGATCATACAATTTTTGTCAGCCGATGGCTAAAAAATCTATATTTAACTCAAGGAATTAATAGAAAAAACAATAATGTAATTTTAGCCGGTGCAGACGCTGAGATTTTTAATAATAATGGACTATCTTCTTGGAACAGTAACCAAAAACTAAAGATTGTAACACACCATTGGGGAGCTAGTTGGAATAAAGGTTTTGAGATATATGAATTTATTGATGAGCTATTAATGAATGATTATTGGAAAGAAAAAATAGATTTTACCTATATTGGAAATCTTCCAAAAAAATTTAATTTTAAGAATAGTAACTATTATGAGCCGATGTCAGGTTTAAAACTAGCTAGCAAACTAAAAGAGCATAACATTTATCTAACTGGTTCAATAAACGAACCATCAGGCAATCACCATATTGAAGGTGCACAGTGTGGTCTTCCAATAATGTATATTGATAGTGGCGGAGTGGCCGAATATTGCAAAGAATATGGTATCGAGTATAAAAAAAATGATTTAGAAGAAAAGTTTAATTATATTTTTAAAAATTATGATTACTACTTTGAAAGAATGAAGAACTATCCATTTAATTCTTTGAAGATGTGCCAAGATTTTGAAAATCTGTTTAATGTCATGATTAAGAACAAGCAGGAGTTATTAGAAATTAGAACCTTAAGAGATAGAAATGCTATTTCTAAAAAATATTATTTAATTAAAAATCGATTCTTGAATTAAGGAAAATTTAAAACTATTTCTTTTAAATTTTCATAAAATATTTCGGAGCTGAAGAATTCATCAACTGTTTCTTGACCATTAGTTGATATATCATTTCGAAGTTCATCATTTTCTAATAAATAAATAATTTTGTCACACCAATTTTCCAATTTGTTATCATTCATAAACCATATATTTTTTTTATGAGAAAACTTATCTTTATCCCAAAATCCAAGAGTATTTGTAATCATAACTGGTACATTCATAGACATTGACTGCATCGCTACACTTTGACCAGATGGTTGGTATGAATCTTTAATAGGTATTACTGATAAGGATGCACCTGAATATAAATTTTTAACCTCGATATCGTTCAACAGAGATCTATTCCACTGACCTTCAATTAACTGAATATTTTTTGATTTTATATCTTCAGCTTTAATCTTTTCTGTAAGTATTTTAAACTCGACGTCAGGTAATTTTTCTGCAATATTGATAATTAAATCAAATTTTCTTCTTCCATCATTTCCTATAAAAAGAACATAATTCTTTTCTTTATTTTTATTTTTTTTCCAAAAATTAGTATCAACACAAAAAGGGATAAAATAAAATTTATTGCCAAATTTCCTATAAGATACTTTTGCTTGTAGGTATTCATTTTTACTCAAGAAAATAAAATTGTTTACATTGTTAAAGAACAAATTTGTAAAGAATCTTTGAAATACTTTCTTTAAAAACTTACTCTGATCTTTTGCAAGCAGACCCATAACAATAACAGTTATATTTTGTTTCTTTTTGGATCGGAATGTAATAAAGTATGGAATCAAGGACAAACCTATTCTGTCAGATGTAATTACTATATTTTCAGAATTTCTTAAAACTTTAATATTTTCGTTTGAAAGAATGCTTTCAAAAAAGAAAGGAAGGTTAGATAATTTTCGAAAAATCTTAGATATAAAGGATAGAGTAATGCTAATTAAGTATTTTGGCTTTTTTGTATCAAACTCAACAAAGTTAATGTTTTTATAGTTTTTTTTAAAATTTAAATAACCATAAAAAAAATCATCGGCATATTTTCCTTCTGTAGTAATTTTTCCCGACCTACCAAATCCAAAAACGTATGTTATTAAATTTTTCTGACTCACGGTTGTAATATTAGTTAGATTACTTGCTAACTTAAGATTATTAATTAAACTTTCCTTGTTTACATGAACAACATTATTTCGACAAGACAACTTATAAAATTTGTTAACATTTTATTTTTTACATTCATGGTGCTAACCCTTATTTTTACCAGATCATTAATGGGTTTATTTATATTTGGGTTTAGATTTGGAGAACTAGTAGTCGGTTTTGGATTATTTTCTATTTTTTTGTATATATTCTTCAATAAAGACGATGAGCTAAAAAAATTATTTAGTATTCTTGTAGGGCAAATAATTCTATTTATTGTAATTTCTATAATCAATGGGGGAGTATTCACTGCAACTTATACTTATAAATCATCTTCATATATTTGGATGATAGGTTATTTTTTTATTGGAACCCTATTTTTTACACATTTTAAATTCACAAAGCTATACCTTTTTGTTATTGCTTTTATTCCAGTTGTTATTTATGTATTTAATTCTGGAAACTATCCGGATTTTATTATAAATATATTTAAAGAAAATGGTGATAAGTTTCAATTTATAAAAGGGTCGGACGTATTAATGGCATTTCTGTTTTGCTCTTATTTGTTAAAAAGAAACATTGAGAATAAGTTATTATTTTTATTTTATTTTAACTTTTTAGGATCATTACTTCTTCCACTTTTTCTAACTCTCAGTAGAGCATCTTTTTTTTCATGTGCATTTTTCTTAATTGCTGAAAACATAATCAATTTCAAACTAGTAAGGAAAAACATCTTTAAGTATGTAGGTATTTTTATGTTGATGATAATTATGTTCATATCATCATCTATTCGACTTTCTGGGTTGCCTGATAGGCCATCTGAAGAGCCAGCAATATTTGTCCAAGATTCAGTAACAGAAGTTGTTGAAAGGAAAAACACTAATCAATTTGTTCTGTTGTACATTAGTGATGGAAGGGTCAAGTCGAAAGACAATACTTTGGAATGGAGATTAGATATATGGCAGGATCTTACTTATGACTTAATTCAAAAAAATAAATTAGCTTTTGGATTTGGGTTTAATGAAATTTTTGAAGTTATGAAAGATCCATCTGCTCCAGGTCGTCTTGGAAGAGAGGGGTTAAATGAGCATGTTCATAATCATATTTTTACAATTCTTGGAAGAATGGGGATAGTTGGTCTAATTTATTATTTATTTTTTCAATTCAATTTATTAAAAAAATTAACTTTAAAAACTTTTATCTCATACTTTGTCCCGTTATTCTTAGTCACAATGTTTGATACAACCATGGAAAGTGTACAGTTTCCTTTTCTTTATTACTTATTTGTAGCATCAAATTATGTTGACGACTAATTCATTATATTATTTTGATACCATTCAAAGGTTTTTAATATTCCTTCTTCCAAACCTATTTTTGAAGACCACCCCATTGAATTTAATAAAGAAGAATCAAGTAATTTTCTAGGATTTCCATCAGGTTTTGATAAGTCGTTTTCTATTGAGCCCTCAAAATTAACAATTTTTTTAATCAATACACTCAAATCATTTATAGATATTTCTTCCCCTGACCCAACATTTATTAGGTCGTTTTCGGTTTCAACATCAAGTAAAAATTCTACAGCATATGATAAATCATCTACATACATAAATTCTCTTAAAGGGTTTCCGGTTCCCCAAATTTTAAAGATTTCATCACCACTTTGTTTTGCAATTGCCATTCTGTGTATAAGTCCAGGAATTACGTGGCTATCAAGTTCAGAAAAATTATCATTTGGACCATATAAATTTGTAGGCATTAAGTTTATAATTTTGTTACCAAACTCGTTAGAGATTTCTTTTCCTAATTCAATACCAGCAATCTTTGCTATCGCATAAGGAGAGTTAGTTGGTTCTAATTTTCCATCTAAAAAAGAAACCTCATTGATTGGATTTACTGCATTTAAAGGATATATGCAGCTACTGCCAAGATTTATTAATCGTATGTTATTAAAATCTTTTAATACCTCTAATAAGTTCAAATTTATTTTGAGATTTTGAATTAGAAAATCTGACCTATATGTGTTATTAGCAAGAATACCACCTACTTTTGCAGCACAATTTACAATTATATCCGGTTCCGTCTCTTTAATTGTATTTCTAATATGTAATATATTTTCAAGATCAGTATCCTTTCTAGTTGACGGAAAAACGTTGTTAGTTTTTTCAGATTTATTTAATATTTTATTTAGCGAACTTCCAACCAATCCATTTGATCCAAAGATTAAAACTTTTGACTTATTCATAAAACATTTCTATATTAATCAAATTTATTATATAAATTATTTGCATAGTTATTCACTTTTTATATATAAAATAATCATAATGAAGTATCAACTACCTCACTTAATCAATATTCCTCCATTTATATTGAGAGAAAAGTTGAAAAATAACAATAATATATTTAAGTTTTTTTTGATTTTACTTCAAGGGAAGCTTAGTTCTTTAGTTATAAACTATTTTCAAGGACTTTTATTTTGTTTGTTAATGAAGATGATCTTTCCTTTTACAGAAAAACTTGGATATGAAGACAACAAATACTTCAAAATAATTGAGGGACAAAAAATATATTTTCCAAATAAAAGAATTGTAAGAATATATTTAAATCCAATAGAGCATTTAGACAGGCTTTACTCTTCTTATTGTTTGGAGGAAATAAATTTTAATAAAAATGATACCGTTATCGATTGTGGAGCAAATGTTGGTGAATTAAATGTTGCTTTGAAAATTAAAAATATTGACATTAATTATTATGCATTTGAACCAGACTATCAAAATTTTATTTGTTTAATGGAAAACAATTTAATCCATGCGGATAATATATTTGATTCAGGACTTTCTAATCAAAATCAATCCTTAAAATTTTTCCTAGATAATGAAGGTGGCAACTCATCATTTTATGATTTTGGATCTGAAGAATACATTGAAGTTAATACCTTAAAACTAGATGATCTAGAAATTTCAGGACCTATAAAATTGATAAAAATTGAAGCTGAGGGATTTGAACCTGAAGTATTGCAAGGGTGTAGTGAAAAATTAAAAATAACAGAATTTGTTTGCGTTGATTTTGGAAGTGAAAGAGGTGTAAATCAAGAAAATACAGTTGTTGATGTAAACAAGATTCTTATTAAAAGTGGATTTGAACTTATTAAATTTAGTGACTTCAGATATATAGGTCTTTATAAGAATAAGAATTTCTAAAATGAATCATCAGTGGCTAGAGAACCTTGAAGTAAATTTAAACAGTTTTATAGATAACTTAAAAAAAGATAAAAAATATACATATTTTCCAGTTTTGAAAAATAAAACAAAATTTGGATATAGTGGTGAGCTTGGTTTTACTTGTTTTGTATTAAAAATATTTTACATAACAAATAGATGGGAAAATCTGTCAAATTTAGAAAGAAAGGAATGGATTAGTTTTATTAATTCTTTTCAGTCTGATGATTCAGGTTTTCCAATTAACTCATATATTGATTTAAATTATCTAGAAGAATTTAACAATCCTGTTTTTACTGTTAGATTTAAAAATATTTTAAAAGTAATTTTAAAAAAACTAAAACTTTCAAAACGACTTACTAGAGAAGAATATCTTCATACTTCTATCAAAGCTGAATCGAAACAAGCTATATCAACAATTTATCAAGTAGGATACAGAAATGATAAAAGGTATACAGATTTTCCAACATCAAGGACTCAGATTCATCAATATCTTGAATCACTAAATTGGACAAAACCTTGGGATGCAGGAGCACAATTTTCTTCTTTATGTCTCTTTACTCAGACTCAACTTGAAGATGGCAATCTAAAAGAGGAGGCAAAAAAAGAACTCGTAAGTTATATAAATAATTTGGCAGATGATTCAACAGGTTCTTATTTTAAAGGTAGTGTTAACTCTCAAAAAGAAATAATTAATGGGGCTATGAAAGTAATATCTGGACTTGATTGGATCGATGAGGAAATAAAATATCCTGAAAAATTAATCGACTACTGTTTAAAAACCAAACCAGATGAGGATGGATGCGATTTAGTTGATATTACTTATGTTTTACATATGTGCTTAAAGCAGTCAAATTATAAACAAGAAGAAGTAAAAAATTACTATTCTACGATACTAGATATTATCAAGAATCATTCATATCACAATGGTGGATTTTCTTACTTCGGAAGAAAATCTCAGACACATTATTACGGTGTTGAAATTTCAACTGGAGAAAATGAACCAGATTTACACGGTACCGTTCTCTTAGTTTGGGCAATAAGCATGATATCACAACATATTTCCTTACCAACAAGTCACTGGAGAGTTCTAAAACCTTAATTTATAAAATTTTTAACTTTCCAATAAAAAGTAATGAACTTTTTGACTATTTTACTTTTTACAAAATCATAAATTTTTTTCTTGTATAAAAAAAATGAAGAAGTTAATTTTTTTTCATTGATTATGATTGAATCATATGATTTTGAACTTTCATTAAAGATTTTTTTTATCCAAAAGTCAAGGTTTAATAAATTTAAATCTAAATCTTCAATTTTCAAGTTATTCATGTAATCATTCAACAAAGTAAAATTTATTTCATCATAAGAGTCAACAAATAAGATAGGTAGATCTTTAGCAAAGGAAAAGTTAATATGTTTTTTAGTTACTGGTATTGATCCAGAATATAAAGTTTCCCATATTCTATGAGTATCAACACCATTACCTAACGGACATAGAACAAAACTATTTTTAATTAAATCTTTTTGATAATTGACAAGTTCAGTATCAGGCCGTTTTACAGTTACCCATTTTTTATCTTTGAATTTTTTGTAAAGACCACCTCTTTCTTGAAAATTAGTATTTGAAGCAAAATTAATATACAAATTTATTTTTTCTTTTTTGTAATCAAAAACGTTAATTTTATTTTCAAAAAAATCAGATGTTAAATTCTTTTTTGAGAATTCACTGGCTAGACCTAACGGAATAGGCTCAAGTTGTCTATCTTCATATCCTATATTTACTGAATACCAATTTGCAATACACTTTGGTTTACGATCAAAAACCTTCTTAGTTATGAGTTGATCTGTCTGGTTAGTAACAAGTTTTAAATTTTTAAGCTCATTTATTTTATTAAGATGAAAAAAAAGATTGTCAAGATAATCAGTATTGCAAAAAATAACATCGTTTTCAGATAGTTCAAAATTAATTAATTTATAAACTGTACAACTAAAGTTTTCATCATTAGATATATTGATAATTTTTTTGTTTGGTGAGTTTTTAAATAATTTATTTCCGATTCGTTGTGAATAGATTAAATCACTAGCTGATGCAAATTTATCACTATTAATTATATTTGTCTCAAGAAATCTATTCATATTTGATCCTATATATGTCATCATTTAAAAGAGTAAGTATAAAATTATATATATATTTAATCGGATTTTGTAAGTTTAAGACTTTTAGAGTAAACAATGAAATAATGAGATTTCTTAAGCTCGATATTTTCCATGTGTGCGTAATATGGTATTTTTTGAAAATCTTTAAAAAATTATAATGGTAAATGTTCGCATTCTTTTTTGTACCTGCTCTTGCTGTCCATGGCTTGAAACTTCCAGAAAAGTGAACCAACAATGTATCTTTTGATATTTCTTTATTATCTTTTTCTAAATAAATTTCATGATTCAAACTTTTTGGAAGCTCAATATAATCGCCATCAAAATAGAGATTTAAAACATCCTGATCCCAGAATGTAATTTCATTTTTATTTTCAATAAGTAAATTTATTAATTCTTCCGAAACATTATTCTCGTACCAGTTGTGGAGGCTTATAATCATGACGCCAGCATTAAAGTATTTACTATTTTTTAACTCAAGTTGGTTTATTTGGTCTACTGAAAATAAACCATCAAATTTAATATTTGATGTTGATGCCGAAATTATTTTATTCCTTTTAAAGATTTCTCGCTCTTGAGATTTAATTAAATTATATGGATCTGAAACACAAATCACATCAGAATCAACATATGTAATAAAGTTATTATCTTTTTGGATATAACTTTGTAAATGAAGTCTAAAGTAAGTTGCTATTGACACATGACTATTTATTAAATTTGGATAATAAATTAAATTATCATTTTCAAATTCAAAGATTGTTATTGAATTACAGTTTTCATGATTTTTAATATAATTAACATATTTTTGGAATGTATCTTTATTCTCATGAATTACAAAAAAATTTATTTTACCTTTTGTATTGTTAAGAAAAGAAACCATTGATACGAGTGTTTGTAAATTATAGTTTTGATCAAGACAATATAATAGGTTTAGCATTATCCTCTTTAATGTACTTTAAATAGTTAAAAAGAATAAATAATAAATTTATGACAAAACTAAACATTTATTTTGATCAAAATTATTTTCTAAGCTCAAGAAAATTTTTTCATAAAACATTTTTCAAGTCAGCTTTTTTTAATCCTTATTTCAATTATAAATTTAAAAAGGGTTCTCCTGTAAATAATAATTTAATTTTCTCTGGCCCACAAAAATTGATTAATAATTTAATAAAAGTGGGTAAACTCTCGGACGATATAACGTTAAATTCTCATTCTGATTCTAAAAACTATTATTTTTGCAACTTTGACCAAAATAATTTTCAAACAATTTTTGATCTCTCAAGTGATTCAGATGTCAAAATTCTAATAGGTCCCCTTTATGACCAAGAATATTTAAATAAGCTAAGTGATTTAATACTTGAAAGAGAAAATATTAAAATCGTTGTAGCTTCAAATATTGCAGAAAAAGATGTAAGAAAAATAACAAACAAAAATATTAAAGAAAAGATAGTTATATTGCCAATTGGTATTTTTGACGAAGAAAAACTTTATGAATTTGAAAGACAGAGAAGCAATAATGTAAATAAATATGATTGCTTGATTTATTTTAAAAACAGAAAAGAAGATGAGCTAGATTTTGTACGGAAAAAGCTTAATAATTATAAATTTAAAATTTTTTCTTATGGTGATTATAAGAACAATTCTTTAATTAGCACTTCATTAATTTCTAGATTTGGAATTGTAATTGGATCAACTGAAAGTCAAGGAATTGCGATAAACGAACTACTGGGTACAAATCTTCCATTATTTGTACTTGATAAAAAAGAAAATAATTATGAGGGAATCAAACTGTTAGGTACTTCTGTTCCTTATTGGAATAATTTATGTGGAAAAATAATTGAAGACTTAGAATCTTTTGATTCAGCATTTGATTTATTCTTAAATAATATAGATTTAAACAAGTATCAACCTAATAAATTAATTTTTGAAAAGCTATCTTTTCAAAAAATGTTAAGTAATCTTTATTTTCAATTTGATAACTTTTAGAGATATCTTTTTTTTAGTTCGTCAAAAATTGATAAATAGTCAAAATTAGTATTATTTTTAAGACCAAAAGCGCTATGTCCAAATTGATCATCTTTTAAATTTTTAAGCTTCTCTTTAATAAATGACGGATGTTGTTCAATTGTTTTTCTAAACAAATGTCTTTTGTATCTTTTTTCTATCATATTAAACCAGGCTTGGTACGCATATTCTGGGTCACTACCACCACGATCTCCATAATTTCCAAATGTTCGTTTCCATGCCCTTGCAAATCTTGCTCTATCATTCATTATTATTTCTTTTGTTCTAAACATAGAGTCATATTGCCAAATAGGAATTCTTACTTGAGGTACATTTTTATATGTAAGTAGATCGCCGTTTAATGTGGCCAACATCCTATCCTTTCCACCGTTTAGTTTTATATCAGGAAATTTCTTTTTGTTCAATATAAGACATAGTTTTGTTTTAATTTGATATCTATCATATGTAAAAAATTGATATTGTGGCATTACAATTCCTGGTTCATTTTTATATTTCTCTAGTACTGAATACAAAGCTTCGATATCTTCATCATGAATAAAGTAATCTAGATCCATTCTTATTACCCAATCGCCTTTACATTTATCAAAACCACTTTGGTATATTTTATTAAAAACTCCCCAATCAAACTCTTCAGGCCAATCTTCTCCGACAATTACTAAATCTTTAGAGATACTTTGATAACAATTTATTGCCTCTTCCCAGGGATCATTTCTTTCACCAGGGTTTGTCATTGTTGTAAACACTGAAATAGATGTCATACAAAGATTTTAGTTTAATTGTCTATCAAAACATCAATAACTTTATTATGTTAATAAAGTGTATTTCATGATATTTTTACAATTTATAAAAAGAATTGTCTGGAAAATAATAAATATATTTTCCCCATTTGAAAATTATACAGTAAGCTATTACTTTTCCAGATTTGGAAACAATTTACAACAAATTGCTAATGGAATAATATATGTAAACATAAAAGGCAAAAACTTATTTATTAGCTCACACCCATTTGTAACAAACTTTAAAATTATCAATAGGAAAAGTCATTCTTATTTTTCTATATTTAAAAAAAAGTATCGTTTCTTTTATTTAGATGACAAAGATTTTCCTGGAAAATCTATCGACAAAAGTATTGTAAATAAAGAAATTCAGAATGTTTTTCAAAATGAAATTAAAAATAATATCCCATTTATAAAAGATCAGTCTATTTCAGAAGATACACTAGTAATTCACATAAGAAGTGGAGATATATTCAGTAATTTTAAATCTGATTACTATCAAAATCCTATAAATTATTATCAGGCCTTGATAAAGAAGTATGAAAAAATTCTTTTGGTCACATCTGAGGAGCAAAATAATCCTGTAATCAAAGTTTTAAAAAAATACAACAATATCAAAATTCAATCTACATCAATCGAAAATGATTTTAACACAATATATAATGCAACAAACTTAGCAACATCCGGCGTTGGAACTTTTCCAATTGCGGCAGCATTGATGTCGAAAAATTTAAAAAATTTATATTATTCAAATTTATATTTAGAAGAACACTTAAATCCATCAATGATAAGCAAAAACAAAATTAAGCACTATAAGTTTTGTATTGATGAAAGTTATAAAAATCAATATTCTTTTAGCAAAGATCTAGAAAGTCTTCTTCTTGATAAAAGTATCATTGTTAGTACGCCAGAAAATTTTTAATAATACCAAAAGCCATATTTTTTAATTGCATCTATTTTTTCTTTTCCTAATAGATAGTTAAAGTGAACAATGAATGGATTAAGTTTTGAGTTATATTTATAGTAATGTGGCCCATTTGGAAATTTATTCAAAGGCAGTATAGAATAATCAAAATTATCTTTATTTTTATTTATGTAAGTTTGATCATGTGTGTCGTAATCTTTAAATTCATCATAGGATCCATTTTTAGGATCAAAAAAGGTTTTGGTTTTTGTATTCGATTTAATGACCATGAAGCCTGCACAAAGGTTTGTTAAGTTAGGTTTGGATGGTCTCTTGTCATTTTGAAATAATATATCACAATCATCTTTAAATCTATTTACATAATCCAAAAAATCTTTAGTTATAACAATATCTCCATCAACATATATAACATGTTGAAATTTTTTAAGGGATTCATAAATAATCTCAAATTTTTTTAACATAACATCTGCAAAATTATCGTGTTTTTGTACAAGCATGTTACCGTCCCTTAGTACATCAATTGGTTTGTCATCAAACAAAATTTTGTTTTGATTGTAGCCAAATTCATATTTGAAGGAATTTTTGTCAATGCAAAAAATATTCAAGTTATAATTTATATCATTTTTATTAATTGATTGTAATAAATTTTTTGTAAGTTCTGTATAGCCTTCACTTGTAAATGTGACCAAACAAGTATCACTGTTATGTTTATTTATTTCTTTTATTTTTAAAGCCATTTTTCTAAGAGTAAATCAATTAATGTACTATTTATTAATAATTAAATTTTATTTCAAAAAAATATATTTCAAAAACGTCAAGAATTCTTGGATTTGTGCTGGATAAACAACATTCAGGAATAATTGTAAGTATCGATAAAGTTAAAAATATTAAAATTGGCAGTAAATTTTTTTTATGATTAGTTGATTCCTTATCTCTTTCTAAATCTGTCAAAACAGTAAAAAAAATCAAGTAAAAGATTGTTATTAGCCACCTGCCCCAATCCCAGCCAACAACAAATATTAATGGAAGAATTAAAAATTCATATCTTTTTGTAAAGTTCTTAAAAAAATACCTGTAAGTTTTTTTTAAATCAAACTCAAATAGTATAAAGCTCAAAGTTATAAAAATTAGAATCAAAACAAAACTCCAATAAAATACATTTCCTGAAAGAAATAATCTAGCAGTTAAAGCAAGACCTCTTTTTATTGACCATCCAATTGCATTTATAGCATGCGTTTGGTGAGGTTCCAAAAGAAAGATATCATTTGACGGTAGTGAATTTAGAATATTATTACTTATATTTTCATCACCTTTAAACAAAGCCATAAGCACAAACAAGAAAATAGAAACTATCATATAAACTTTGTAAGTGCTCATATTAAAAATTTTTCCAATATTGTCTTTTTTTAAGATGTAGAAATAAAATGGTGTAAAAATAATTAACATTCCTTCATGAATAAGTGATGTTAAAACTAAAGTTAATAAAAGATATGTTAATTTCAGTATATGTGACCCTCTAAATCTTGCAGATCTAATAAAACTTAAATAAAATAGGAAAAAGTTTAGAACAAGTATTTCTTTTCGGTGAAAGATATAATCGTATATCACCATATTTAAGATTCCAAAAGAGCAAACATATACAAGTGATATCTGCGCTGAATTAAGACTAAATTTTAATGATGTGTAGAAAACTAAAAATGAAAATATAACAAAGTTATAGAATACAAAGCTTTGAACTGTATTTATGGCGGAATTATCATTAGTAAAAAACAATAATATCTCACCTAATAAACCTCTTCTCACAAATTGATCCGGATAATGAATAAGCAATTCAGAGTATGGATATATTCCCCACTCCAAAGTCTCTGAACCTATTGTTTTAAAATATAAAATATAAGTTGTAATTAAAAAAATAAATATTGGATATATTTTATTTATTTTTGTTCTTATATCTTTTAACATATCATCTCAATGTAGATTCATAAATTTCTTTTTTTGAACCTTGATAAAACAGAGTTGACTTTGACCAGTAAATGTTCATTTTCAATTCATAAAATTGGTAGGCCAACTCCCAATCAATCACTAAATTAATTGGTAGTAAATTTTCATAAATCTCTTTCGCTGAATCTTTTTTTAATATATAAGCCTCTAAGCAGTTTGTCGCTGGATGTTTTATTTTAAATAATTTAAATGGCAAAAATCTTTTTATACCAATTTTTTCACTTATGAATTTTTTGCCCATACCCTCACCAATAAAAATAGCATCCCAGGATTTTTTTGAGGTAACCAAATTATCAATTATTTTTAAGTAATTGTCATTATTTACTATCACATCATCTTCTAAAATTAAACCAAACTCATTTTCTCCGTATGCAATTTTTTTAATTGCTTCAATGTGTTTTATAGAACATGATATTTCAGCTAGTGACATTTTGTAATATTTATTAGCTTTTTGATCCCAAAGCTTTACTTTGGAATTAAATTTAGATCTATTATCTTCATAATATTTTGAAATAATTTCATTAGTTAGGTTCTCTTTGTCGAATTCTAATATGTATTCATGCTGTATGTTTTTACTTTGAAGTAATTTGTCTAGATTTATCTTTCTATCATTTAATTTTGAATAATGAATTATGTAAGTTTTGTATTTTGTCATTATTTTTCTATTATTTTCATCATAAACTCTAAGACGTTGTCTGGATGAAACTTTTCTGGAATTGTATTTTCTTCAAAAATAGGTTGATTCTGGTACTTCTTTAAAATTTTTTTATCTCCATTTATTTTTAAGATATCTTCAATTAAATGTTCATCATTTTCAAAATCATCATAAAAAAGTATTTTTTCAGCGTTAAAGTCTTTTTTTACGTAATGAGTCCCCCAGTAAATTGGGATACTGTTTACAGCCATCGAATGAAGGATTTTCTCTGTTACATAGCCATCCGATTTACTACTCTCAAAAGCAATATTGAACTTAAAATTTTTCATAAAATTAATTTTATTCTTGTGATCGCCGCGTCCTTTAAGTGGATAATAGGTATTGTTAAATAACCTTCCAGCACAATGAATTTTTTTCTTATCATTTAATTTGGGAACAAAGTCCAATCTTTTTCCAGAAGGCTTCGAGGCAATAAATGAACAAAAAAATTGGTTATTTCGAAGGGTTGAACTTTTATTTGAAGTAAGAATTTTTTTATTAATTAAATATGCTGGATCTCTTTTTTTATTATATGGAAGATTAAACCAATTAATGAATAAAACCCATAATGGTAAACGAAAATTTTTAGCACCAAGATTATCTGAAAAAGTTAACGAAAAATTAGTATTATCAAAATTTGGAAGGAGGTCTTCACCAGTGTAAAAAATTTTTTTAATGTTTAATTTATCAAAATTTTTATGTTTTTCACTACCAGAGTAATCTACCGAATGAATAAGCAAATCAGGATTTTTGTGGTTAAGCTCTAATTCATATTTTTGTGACAAAAGATGATAAAAATAGTTATCTTCTGATTGAAAATTTGGCCAAAAATCTGTAAATGTTATTTTTAATTTTTTTTTGCTCAATGTTTTAAATTATTGTTAATGACAAGTATATAATTAAACTATATATGTGGCATAAAAATTTAAATTTTAGAAATTTTTAATTCATGAAAGCATTTATTACTGGTGTAAATGGTCAAGATGGTTCTTATTTAGCTGAATTATTAATAAATAAAGGATATGAGGTCCATGGAACTATAAGAAGATCTTCATCAATAAATACAAGTAAAATTGATCATCTAATATCAAAAGATCAAGGTAAGAATTTAAAACTATATTATTCAGATTTATTAGACTCATCATCTTTAACTAATTTAATTTCCAAAATTATGCCAGATGAAGTTTATAATTTAGCTGCTCAATCACATGTAGCCGTATCTTTCCAAAATCCAGTATTCACCATGCAAACAAGTACACTAGGCCCTCTATCAATTCTTGAATCAATTAGAAATATTGATAAAAACATTAAATTTTATCAGGCTTCTTCATCTGAAATGTATGGAGGTGAGCTTCAGACATATTTAAATGAAGAATCAAAGTTTGATCCTAAAAGTCCTTATGCAGCAGGTAAAGTTTTTGCATTTGATATAACAAAAATTTACAGAGATTCTTACAATATGTTTGCAACAAACGGAGTCTTGTTCAATCATGAGTCACCAAGGAGGGGAGAAACTTTTGTTACTAGAAAAATTTCTAAAGCTGTAGGAAGAATTCACGTTGGAATACAATCAAAATTAACTTTAGGAAACCTAAATGCTTCAAGGGACTGGGGTTTTGCTGGAGATTATGTTGAGGCAATGTGGAAAATTCTTCAACAGAGTAAACCATCAGATTGGGTAATTGCAACAGGAGAGACCCATTCAGTTCAAGAGTTTGTCAACGAAGCCTTTTCACTTGTCGGACTTGAGTCCGATAAATATATTGAAGTTTCTGAAAAATATTTTCGACCAAATGAAGTCGAGTATCTTTTAGGTGATGCATCAAAAGCTAAAAAAATGTTGAAATGGGAACCTAAAGTAACATTTAAACAACTTGTAAAAATGATGGTTGATCATGATATTAATGAAGCAAAAAAAGAATTAGCATTGATCAATGACGGATTGATTGTTCCAACATGGGAAAACTATAAACTTCCTTAAAATTTTTTTATAAAGTTTCTACTATAGTTTTATAGGTATGAATGATTTCTGGAATGATGATTTACCACCAGGGTATTACGATATAAGATTCAAAAAAGGGTTATCCAAAAAAAGAGGAGTTCAATCTTATTGGCATCTTGTTACATTTCAAAATGTTTCAAATTATGTTAAATTAGATATTAAGCATCTAGACTATGCTTGTGGCCCAGGAACATTTATAGGCCTATATTCTAAAAATAATTCAATCGGAGTTGATTTATCAAAAACACAAATTGATTATGCAATAGAAAAAAATAGCAACTATTCAAATTTTTTAACATTAGAAGATTTTGATTTTCATAAACATGACAACTCATATGATTTAATAACTGTAATGGGATTGATTGAATTTATTGATGATAAAGAAATTTTAGATTTGCATACTAAATTAATTAAGATGCTAAATAATAGAGGAAAAATTATTTATACCACACCAAACTTTAAAGGTCTTATGTTTTTTTTAGAAAAAGCGTTAAATTTTTTTGGAAAAGTTGACTATAGCAACGAACACATAAACAAGTTTGATGAAAAAAAGTTAGAGAAATTATTTAGTTCTTTTGTTAAAGATTATAAAATTAAAAAATTTGTAAATATAAGTATATTTTTTTCATATTTTAGTCATAATTTAGCTCTTAGAATTGAAAAATTTATTGGTAAAATAACAAACTCAAAATATGGATCATTAATGCTGATTGAGATAGATAAATAATTAGAATTTAGATAGGGCATAAAATGAAAAACTTTAAATTATCATTAATACTTCCAACTTTTGATGAAAAAGAAAATTTGGAAATTATTATTCCAAATATTGTAGATCTTTTTTCTAAAAAGCTTGAAATTGATTATGAAATAATTGTTGTAGACGATTCATCAAAAGATGGTACAAAAGAGCTTATAGAAAATTTAAATTCTCATAATTCTAAGGTAAAACTGATGCTAAGGAATAAAACTCCTTCACTACCTTTATCAATATATGAAGGAATTTTAGGTGCAAAATATGAAAATGTTATGTGGATGGATGCAGATGGTTCAATGCCAATTGAGGCAATGTATGATTTAATAATTAAATTTTATGAAAATACACATTCTGCAGTTGTAGGTTCAAGATTTACTGATGGTGGTGGCTACAAAGGAATAACCGATGCTGATAATCAAAGTTTTTTTAGAGCGATCTCTATAGTAAATAAATCAGAAGATTCTGCTCTAGCTATGATTTTATCGATAGTTATAAATAAGATATTATCATTTTTATTTAAAGCTGGATTAACTGATCTTACAAGCGGATTTGTAATTGTAAATAAAGAATATATAGAAGAAGATAGTTTTTCAAATAAAGTCTATGGAGAATATTTTATTTATTTTATTAGCTCATTAATTTCTAAAAATATTGAAATTGTCGAAGTAGGCTATGTTTGCGAGACAAGACTAAAAGGATATTCAAAAACAGCAAATAACATTTTTCAAATTATAAAAAGAGGTTTACCATATTTTTATGCCGCGTGGCGAAAAAGGAAAAAATAAATGAAAATTAAAGATAAAAATGACAATTTGCTGGCTTATGTTATAAAAAAAAATGATCAAAAAAAAGGAAAAAATTTTTATACAGATAGTTCCGAAGAATTTCAACTAGCATCATTTGATCTGGACGAAAGTGACGAAATACTCAGACATATTCATATTTCCCAAGAAAGAACAATAAAGAAAACTTCTGAAGCAATTTTCTTACAAGAAGGAAGTTTAACTTTTTCAATATACGATGAAGAGTTAAAGCTAATTAGTGAAGTTACACTTGATGAAGGAGACGTAATCCTTTTGATTGAGGGTGGACATGGAGTAAAAATAAATGGGAATGCAAAATTTCTGGAAGTAAAACAAGGTCCTTATATTGAGAACAATGACAAAAAAAGATTCTAAATTCATACCAGTATTTCAACCTTCTATTTCATTAAATGACAAACTTTCAGTCCTTAAAAATTTAAATAGTAAAAATATTTCTGGTTCAAGTAAAACAATTAGCCAATTTGAAGACACTATATCCTATACATTTGAGAGAAAGTATGCTGTTTCAGTTTCAAATGGAAGTGCAGCATTAGATCTTACATTCAATTTATTAAACTTAAATGAAGATGATGAAGTAATCATTCCTAGCTTTACAATTATTTCTTGTCTTTCAGCGGTAATTAGGTCTGGTGCAAGACCAGTCTTCTGTGATGTAGATCCACTATCTTGGAATATGAAGATTGAAAATGTAAAAGCTGCATATACTGCAAAAACTAAATGTGTTCTGATGGTTCATACTTATGGATTAACAGCTGATGCAGAAGAAATTAAAAAGTTTTGTGAAGATAAAAGTCTTATTTTAATTGAAGATACAGCAGAAGCACATGGACAAACTTATAACGGTAAAAAATGTGGAACATTCGGAAAGATTTCAACATTAAGTTTTTATGCAAATAAACATATCACAACTGGAGAAGGTGGAATGATCTTAACTGATAATGAAGAGATTTACAAAAATGCATTAAGAATGAGAAATTTAGATTTTAATAATAAAAATAGATTTCAACACGATAATTTATTTTGGAATTATAGATTAGGAGGCCTTCAAGCTGCATTAGGAATCTCCCAAACAAAAAATTTAAATAAGGTTATTGAAAAAAAAATTATTCAGGCAAAAAATTATGATAATTGTTTAAAAGGTTCAGTCAATTTAAAACTTCCTTTAAATGAAACAAGATCATCAGTAAATCACTATTGGGTATACGGAATCTTACTTAAAGATGGAGATCGTGACGAACTACAAAAATATTTGTTGAATTTTGGAATAGAGACAAGAAAGTTCTTTTGGCCTCTACACCTACAAAATGCCCTGCCTAAAAAATTTGTAACAAATTCAGAATTAAGTGTTTCTGAGAATCTAGGCAATAACGGAATATATATTCCTCTTGGAGAACATGTCAAAACCAAAGATCAAAACTTTATAGCGGATAGAATATTAAATTTTTTTGGTAATTAAATAATTTAGATATGACAGTTAATAACAAAATGATTCTTAATTTGGGAGTTAACTTTACAGTTGTTTATTTAATGCTTATATTTTTCGAGAATTTAGATTATTTAACAATATTTTTAATTTTGTTTAATGTTTTATTTTTTTATTTGAACAATGAAAATAATTTAGAAAAAATAACCATAAATAGAAATTACAAATATTTATATATATTTTTAATTTTTATATTTGTTTTTATTTCTCAGAATAAAAATTTACAGTATGAAATTATATCCATTGATATTCCCTCATACTTAGTTGCCTCCCAGGGCATTGATTTTAGTAATCTTCCTTTTGAAACCCAATGGGAGTCAAAAGGACCAATGTTCTTGTATTTATACAAATTAATTCAGATTATTGTTGGAAAAAATTTTGTATATTTCAAAATATTTAATGATTTAATTTTATTTGTTATTTCATTATTTTTATTTCTTACTCTTGAAAAATATACAAAAAATTTAATTATCTCTTTCTCAAGTTCCCTATTCTTCTTATCTTTGACAAGTCACGAATGGTATACAAGCGAATTATCTGAACTACATTGCTTAATGTTTATATCTATAGCTATATATTTCGACTCTATTAGTGATGATAAAAAAGACTACAGTAATGTTGTTATTTTTCTACTTTCTTGTTCAATATTGATAAATCAATCAACCGCTATTTTTGGGATTATATTTTTAATTAAGCATTTATTTTTTGATCATATGAGAGTACATGTAAAAAATGTTGTTAAGAAAATAACCCTCTTTTTGTTTCCACATTTATTTTTTACTATTCTTTATTTTTATAATGGTCTTTTTGACATTTATTTCATAAATTATTTCACATTACCATTTGGTTATGTTCAAGAGGGATCTTTTAGTTTTAACGAATTTTTAATTTGGTTAAAAAGAATATTTATTTTTAATAAGTTCCTGTTTTTTATTTTATTATATTTATCTTATAACATCATTAGACATTTTCTATTTGACAAAGAAAGATACAATAAATTAACTTTATTTTTAATATTTAATATTGTTGGTGCACTGCTTATTTATGTAATTGGCGGACATAGTTATGTGCATCATTTGTTTTACTTTCTTTATTTTATTTCGCTATCACCAATTCTTATAAAAAATAAAATTGGCTCGTCTTTTTTAACTATGGTTACATTATTCGCTGCTTTACAAATATTTTTATCTGTCTTTAATCAGTCCTTTTCAAATCTTTCAAACGCTTCTGAATTACAAAATGATTATCCTTTGTATCAGCTATCAAAAGAAATTGATAAAAATTATAATAAGAATTTTACTGTTTTAGCATTTGATCACTTGTTGCTTCTTTATTATTTAGATAAAGAAAATGAATCATACATAATCCATCCATACAACAATTTTGATAATTTTATTGTTGAGATACTTATTGATAGTGAAAAACTTAAAACAAACGAAATGTCCCACTTTAGCTATTACATTGAAGAAGAACCTGACGTTATTGTTTGCAATCCAAGAGCCATAGTCGCAGGAATACCCACAAAGCTTGATGATCCTACATTTTTTAATTGTGAAGTTTCTGATTATAAGAAAAACTATTCAAAGATTAATACACTTGACTTTAAAAATAATGAAAATTTTCATTTTTATGATGACCCTTATATGGAAATAAGTCTTTTCTATAAAAATAGTTAAATTAAATTAATATAATGTTTCTGTGTTTAACTTAATTATTTATTATTTTAAAAAACTATTTGGTCCAAAACAAAAAGTAGATTCAAATTTTCAATATAGAAAATATCTTTTTGATGAATTAAAGGAAATTGTTGATTTTGATTATTTTAGGAATAAACGTATTTTAGAAATTGGTCCAAGAGACGGAGAAGATTCCTTAAGACTAGTTGGATTTCAACCAAAAGACTTAGTAATTATTGACTTGCCAAATAGGACACAGGAAAACAAAAAATGGCTTGATGAATTAAATGTTGAAACAACTTACATTGAGGGCAATTTAATGTATTTATCCAAACAAGAAATAGAAAAATTAGGTAGATTTGATTTAATTTGGTTTACTGGTGTTCTATATCATAACCCCGAACAGCTTAGAATGATAAAAAGATTATATAATTTATTGAATACTGAGGGCTACCTTGTTCTTGAAAGTTCTGTAACAAGAAAATTATTACTAAAAAATAAAAACACTGTAGAAATTCATTACCCAAAACCATTTAGGAATACAGATACAATAACCCATTTACCAAGTAAATTAGCAATAAAAAGCTGGCTGGGGATGTCAGGATTTATAGATGTTGTCGATTCAAAATGCTTTGAATACGAAAACTATAATATAAAAAATCACAGGTATGCCTGTATAGCTGTTAAAAATAAAAATTCTAAACCAATGAAATATTATTCAAAATTTGTAGACGGATCAAATTATGAAATCGGAGATTCTTTATAGTTTATTTTGAAAACAAGCCTTCAGATTTATATAAGAATATAGAAGCTACAAACAAATATATTAAAAGATAAAATCTCGAGTATCCGTAAACTCTAAATACAATAAATATTGTTGATATCGAGATTAAATTAATTAAAAAGTAAAAGTTAAATTTTAAAAAATGAAGTAAATAAATTTCTATGAAGGGTCTAAAAAAATAGATTAGAAATAAAGTCAATAAGGTTACGCTTATTGAGATAATTAAATGTATTAAGAGTTCATTGAATTTATTCATAACTCTTAAAAACTCTAAATCTAAAAATAATTGATAAACATTAATATTGCGACTTTGTTCTATCACACCATAATTAAGAAAAAATAAAATTGATATTCTAAAGATAATTTTTATCATTTATTGAACAAATTATAAATGTTTTTAATTTAATTTAAATGTTTATTAAAAATAATGATATTCTAAATTTAAATCAATGTTTGAACTAATAATTAATCATTTAAGTCATCTTTTTAAATATATGTTTTTTTACTTGTGTTTTTATTTGATAGGCAGGTCGACGATATTACTTTTAAATTTAATTTTTAAGAAAAGAATATTTATCGATAACTCAAAATTACTTTATACATCTCGAGAAATAATTTATCCAGTGATTGGTGCTGCAATTTGTGGAAATTTTTTGGTAATTACAAATTTCTTTTTACCTTTAAAAAGCTTCCTAGTTTATTTATTAATAATTGGATTAATATCTCTGAATTTTTTAAAAATAGATTTTAAGAAGATTAATTTAAACATATTGAATATATTTTCGTATTTAATTCTTCCTTCAATTTTGTTATTTTCAATTTATAATATCACCTGGCATTACGATGCAGGATATTATCATTTAAATAATCAGTATTGGCTTAGAGAATCAAATTTGATAATTGGTTTTGTCAATATTTTTTGGGCTTTTGGAATGTCATCAATATACGAATATTTATCAGCAATTCTATGGCTTGGAAATTCTTTTGATTTATTATCATATCTTAATATTTTTTTTGTTCACTTTTTTTACCTTTTAATTACAGATAATTTGGTAAATTCTAAAGAAAAATTATTGAAATACTCATCTTTATTTATTCTGTTATTTTCTATACTCGATAATTTTGGAATTGATGGGGGTAGAAATGGATTTATTTACTTTCAAGGAATACCAAAACAAGATGTGTCAGTTGCTGTCTTATTTCTTTTTTTGAGCCGGTTTGTTTTTATTTCTATCCAAAAAAGAAGAATTACCGATATAGATTTATCACTTTTATCAATACTTACATTATTTATTATCCAAATAAAATTAAATAGTGTAACAATATTTATTTTATTCTTATTTTTTGGTATTTTTTCAATTTACAACAAGTTAGTAAATACAAGAAAGTTTCTTACCCTTTCATCTCCTGCGTTATTTTTTGGAGCAATATGGGTATTGAAATATTATTTAACTACAGGATGTCTAATTTTTCCTGTAAGCGTGACATGCATAAATAGTTTTGATTGGTACATTTTTGAATCCACACAATCTTATGAACAAATAACGAGAGAAGCAAGTTATACCATAACAAAGTTTGATAATAACTTTAATGAATGGTTTTCATATTTTTATTCATTTCAAATAAATAGAACAGTTATATTAAATTTTTTATTTTCTGCAACATTTTTGATCATATTTTATATTATTTTTACAGAAAAAAAAACAAAATTTAAAATTGATTAATTTTTATTTTATTTTTTATGTGATATTTAATATCGTTTATCTTATTTTTTACGGACCAACACCTAGATACTCGATGGGTATATTATTATTAATAATTTCCTATTTCGGTTTTATTGTTGACAGTGTAAAATTCAAAGTCAAAAGCTCTTATTTATTTATAGTTATATTTTTATCGGCGGTTCTTCTAATTAGATCAACTTCATATATAGCCTTTATAAATAATGACATCACTCAATTATTTGATTCAAGATCTATAGCTACCTATATAGAGAGTGATAATGGTTGGGTCAAACCAGATTTTGGAGATCAGTGTTGGATTAATTTGGATTGTACGATGTCAAATGACTTTATTGACATAAATCATGAAGAATTTTTTAGTGTTGCATCTCGAATTATATCTAAAAAGTAAAAAACCTTAAATATTTTTAATTTAATATTTTATTTCTTTCCATTTTGGTATTATTTTTGGTACAAAATCGTTATTTTGAAACCATGGCGAAGGAAAAGTAACTATTTTCTCAACATCTTGGCTTATCATTGCTGACAAATATGAAAAACTACTGTTAGCTATTGCAATATACTTATACTTACTTAATCTCGAAAAGGTTTCTATAGAAAGTTCTGATCCATCATTTAAAAACAAGTTTTTTGCATCATTAAAAACTTTATTTTTTACAAGCTCTTTTTCATCTGAAAAAATATCATAATCTGATACATTATATTTTTCTTTAAAAAAATTAATTGCATTAATGTAATATTTCATTGAAAGCTCTTCAGAAATATCCTTGTAGTCTCCTTTTCGAATGTGTAAAACGAATTTATTTTTAATTACATTGTCTTTGCTTACTACCTCGTAATTTGCATGCTTACTTAAAGCTTTTTCTATATATTTTATATTTTCATAAATATGATTATCTCCTTGCCAATAGCCAGTAAACCGATTTAAAAAAGAAATATTTGCTGATTTAAAATGCTGACCTTTGTGCACCTTAAAAAAATAATTATATTGGGAGTGCATAATTTTTTTTAAGAAATTAATCTCAAATATAATTTTTAAAATATCAAAAAAAATTAGCAATAATCCATTCATTTTTTTAAATCCAAATGAATCAAGATCTATTTCCAGTGATCTAGGGTATTTTTCTTCATTTGTCTTTGTAATCATATTCGGATTGACGAAAACCCTAAAATTATGATCATGTAAATATTTACATAAACTTATTTGTGCTACTTGATTTCCAAACCCACCTATCAAATCAACTACTGCTATTTTTTTCATTATCTTAATTTAACAATACACTGTTAACTATTTTTTAAATTTATTATATGTAAAGAATCCCAAGATAATTGAGACAAGTAATAAAAATATTATTTTGTCATATGTTATTAATGTTGCATCTTTAATTAATTCTTGTATTTTTGCATTTGAGTTTGATACTCCAATATTTTCAAGTATCAAATTTAAACTCTCTACACCAAAAATTTTTATAAAAAATGAAAAACTTATGAATCCAAAAAAGCTAGTAGCAAATATTTTTAAATATGCATTTATATCAAATATTGATGAAATTAAACCAGATAAATAGTTAGGTTGAGCATAAATTACTTCATTTCCAAAACTATTTGTAACAAAATTTAAAGATAGTTGGGTTCCTTCAGTAGATGAAAAAAACAGTATTCCAAATAATGAAAAAATTGATAACGACATAATAAGCTTATTAAAAGAAACAGATTTACCTAGAGAACTATTTTTAAAAACAATTACAGCAAGAGGTGTTAAACCAAACATGTATCTAAAACCGTAGGAAGAAGCAGCACTACCCCAAATTATTACAAGACCAAAACATTGCAAGTAACTTATCAGTACTAAAAAATTAAGAGCATTTATTTTTCTTACAAAATTATAAATTGATATAAGAAATGAAAAAGCTATAACTGGCCCAAACCATACTAAGCCAAATTCTTGTGAGAATAAAATGGTAATGACAGATAGTAAAGAAGATATCCCAACCTCAACTAAACTTTTATTGTCAAAAAAAGGTTCAATCTTTACGAGTACTCCCTCAACATTAAGGCCATAAATAGTTTGAGGGTCAAATGTATAAATACCATATATTTGTTTTGATAAAAACAAAAATACAGAAATAGATAAAGTCATTGAAATGAAAATATATTTATTATTTAAAAATGAGATTTTTTTTCCAGCTAAAAATAAAATAATTATTGGTAGAAAAAACATGTAGTAATTGACCCACCTCACCAAAATACAAAGTAGCAAACATATTGGAAGTAGAAAATAAAAAATATCCTTAGGTTTTTCATCAAAAAATAATTTTGTTGAAAGATAGATTAATAATGAAGCCGTAAAAACCTCATATGTATGGGTCATCGAATATCTTTCAAGTGCAAAATATCCAACGCCACTACCAAATACTAATACTAAGTTTTCGAGGTAATTTACTGATTTTACACCTTGAAGTACAAGAGATTTTTGTATGAGCAGAACAGATAGAAATAAATAAAAAATGGAAGAAAACGAATACATTAACAACTTGTAGTTTGTTACGTTTTTATATTGATTTCCACTAAAAATACTATCTAAAATATTACCTAAAAATACAAATGGTGCTGAAAGTATTCCAGAGCCTACAAAGCCTTTAGGTGCAATTTTTCCATTGTTGTTATATCTTTTTTCTTCATTGCCTTTTAGTTGATTATCATAATTAAAATCAAAGTCTTCAGCAATCGTCGAAGCATGAACAAAATAATCATGGTCATCTCCACAACAATATATGTCATCAATCAATCTAAAATTTGTTTTTAGAAATAAGAGAAACAAAGAAACAAATAAAACTATAAAAATTTTTTTATCGACTTTCACCATTTAATTATTTCTCTTCCTGAAAACATAATTTTTGTTAAAGAAGAATCTGAGGAAGAAAATTATCACACCAGAAGCCAAAAATGCGACAAAATAATATTGTGTATACAGCTTTAATATCATTGAAACAAAAAATTCTAGAGTGCCAAAGAGAGCTGTAGAGAGAACAAATCTAGAAAATGAATTTGGATTATTAACATCAAAAACAAATTTTTTTTGAATATTAAATGAAGAAAACATTACAACAATTAAAGATATCCAAAAAATCAAGTTGTAATCAAACTTTAAATAGTCTGAAAAAAAGTAAATTGATGTTGTTCTGATTGTTACACTAATTAAAGAATTGATTTGAAACTTAATTAATTTAATTAAATTCTCTTTTATTTTGTATTTATTCACTTATCATTTATATTAATAAAATTTATTAAATGAAAATAGAAAAAAAAACCATTAATATTTGTATTCCTATTTACAACGAATCGGAAAATTTACCTAAATTAATAAATGATCTTGAAGATTATTTACAATCTACAAAACATAATAAAAATTTCGTCTTTGATATCACTTTTTATGATGACGGTTCTATTGATGAATCAAAAAAAATTTTATCAGAAACAAATTACAATTTCATGAGTGCTTGGGAAAACATCGGTCTAGGGAATGCATTAAGAGAACTAATAAATTTTTCTTTTCAGGAAAATTATTCAGGCTTAATCAAACTTGATGGAGACGGCCAGATGAATGTGAAGGAAATTGATAATTTTTTAGACATTGTGATTGAAGAAAATGTTGACGTCATATATGGCAATAGATTTAAAAGTAATAAAAAATATAAAATGCCACTTTTTAGAAAAATTGGAAGTATTTTTTTTAAGTTTGTATTAAAAGTTTATTCAATAAAAATTAATGATCCAACTAATGGATTTATTTATCTTAGTAATAAATTCTTAAGAAACTCTAAGATATTTGGTAATTACAATGCAGCCCAACAAATTTTGGTAGATGCATCACTTAGGAATTTATATATTCGTGAAGTTTCCGTAAATTTAAATGAAAGAAAAAGTGGCGAATCATTTATTGGAATAAAATATCCAATAATTGTTATGTCGAGCCTTTTATTATTAACTTTACATCGCTTGACAAACAGACTATTGACAGTGCCAGGCTTTATAATGATATTTTTGGGATTTGCGTTATTAATTTATGATATATATTTATGGTTATCTAGAAAATCTGAAGTAATCATAACAAATGAAATATTATATTTACTTATAATTGGAGGTATTCAACTTGTGATACTAGGTATGATATTTGAATACTTTAAAAACCGTAATAATGTTTAGCTAAGAGAGTAATCAAAAATGGTTTCAGAAAAAATAAGTATCGCCATACCAACCTATTTTACGAGTAACTTTTTGAAGGAAGTTTTAAATCAATTTTTAAAAATAGAAATTATCAATGAAATTTTAATTCAAGATGATTCAGTTAATTTTGATGAACACAAAAAAATTGAAAGTATAATTTCTAAATATAATTCAAAAAAAATAAAGTTCATAAAAAATGAAAAAAACTTAGGAGCTTTTTTTAATAAAATAGAAGTAATCAGTAATTGTTCAAATGATTGGGTCTACCAAATTGACTCAGATAATATATCATCGAATAAAATTGAAAGTCTTTTCTTTAAAATTTTAGAAAAAAATGATAAATCATACATTTATTATCCTTCACATATTTATCAATTTAAAAAATATCATTACGCTGCAAAAGCTTTTAGTAGATTTAATAAGAAACATGTAGTTACTCTTTTCGAAAATGATACAGTTTTGACTTTAAAAAAAATAGTTGATATTTTTAAAAATGGTCAAGCTATAACAAAAGATAAAAATATATGGTGGGTATTAAATATGGGAAATTTCATAGTTAATAAATATACCTTAAGTGAAGTAGTAAAAAAAATAGAGAGTAATGATTTAAATTATCTAAATGCAGACGCAGTAGTTTTTTCGTATTTATGGTTATTAAGTAATAACAAAATTATGTTATATGAAGATTTCTATCATTATCATAGAAAACGAAAAGATAGCTTATCCAACAAACAGGGAGATAAAACGCTTGAAGTTCTTGATTATTTTCAAAACAAATTTATTCAAATAGATTTATAAATTAAATAGGTGACTTTAACTGAGAATGTATTCAATTAAGTTTTTAAAACATAAAATAATTAAAAATTGTAAAATTTTTATATGACTTCACTAATATTTATCGCATTTCATTCGTTACTTTTTTTAATAGGAAGAGGATTTATTATTATTTTTGCTAAATTTCTAAAAGCAGATTTAAATTTTGATAAACATAAAATTGCAAACTTGGAATTATTAAATTTTTATCCAGTTTTAGGTCTATTTATTATTGGGAATTTGACTGTTTTTTTAAATTTTTTCATTCCAGTAAAAAATATATTCATTATCTTTTTTCTCATTATTTTTTCGAATTTTTTATCTCCATTAAAAAAGCTTGATAAAAAATCGACAATTTATTTCATTGTGAACCCATTTTTATTAGGTATAAGTTCGTATGGGATAAGCATTGCACAAGATGCCGGTTTGTATCATTTAAACGCTCAGAGCTGGATAATTAATGAAAAAGTTAACTTTGGATTAACCAATCTTCACTTAAGATATGGTTACTCCTCAATTTTTGAATACATATCAAGCAATTTTTGGATAATTGAGAATAACTTTATATTAATTCATTTCTTGAATTTAACTTTTATTGTGTTATTTTATAATTTTATTTTTTGCAATCTATTTGAATCTAAAAATACACATCTAAAGTCTTTTTCTATTGCTATATTAATTTTTGGTTTTCTGGATAATTTTGGAATAAATGGAGGCAGGAATGGATATATTGACATAGAAGCAATTACGAAATATGATACTTCATTTGCAATTGTCTATCTATTAGCTTTTATAATATTAGTAAATTCAATTGTCGAAAATAACTTTTCAAAAGTCGAAATATCTGTAATAGTTTTTTTAGTTGTCTTCTCGGTTCAATTAAGAATTTTTGGAGCATCATTATTTCCAATATTCTTGTTTTGGATTTTAAAGATTTTAAGAGGAAATAACATAAAAAAACTTAAAGCTAGTTTTTCAATCGGTTCTTTACTTTTATCTCTGTTTTTTTTGAAAAACTTTTTTATTTCTGGATGTTTAGTCTTCCCAATAAGCTCCACTTGTTTCAAATCTTTACCGTGGTTTAAAAGAAGCTCAGCTTATCTTGAAAGTACAGATCTGAACAATTTTCACATAAGTTATAATTTTGGGGAGAATTTATTGGAATGGTTTAGTAGATGGTCTTCTAAAGAATTCAACTATTCCACTCTTTTGAATTTTGCTTTTTCTTTTTTAATTGTTTATCTATTTCATTTATTTTTCTTTAAGAGTTTAGAAAAAAACAATTTACTAAAACTAATTATATTTTTTCAAATTTTTATTTCATTTATAATTTGGATAATCTCTGCTCCAGGCATAAGATTTGGTTTAGGTTTATTTATTCAAAGCTTAGTTCTAATTTCAATAAGCTATTTAAATTACGACAACCGATTAAAGATAAGCAATAAAGCTGTAAATACAATCTATTCAAGTTTATTTATAGTAACAATTATTTTCACTTTGAGAATAAATTCCTATTCAGATTTCTTTATTAACTATACTAATTTTGTTTCTATCGAACCAAAATTAGTAACTTACATTGATAATCCAAATGGCTGGGGTGTGTTAACTGCAAATAATACAAGTAGTTGTTGGATAAATATTGAATGCTTGCCTGAAAAGTCAAAAGTAAAGAGAGTTAAAGGCTTTTATGATTATTTTATTTCTGAATAATTATTTATTAATTTTCTAAATATTTTGTAAGACAATTATCACTCATGAGTTCTATTTCACACTCATAAACAGTTTCACTGATATTAGCTATCGTATTTTTTTGAAAATAAGCACTAGTTAATTCAAGCAGTATTGCCGATACAATAAGCAATTTCAAATAGTCGTTACTAGATTCACTATGTCGATAAAAAAGATAAGCTAGTAAAAAAAGACTTAAAATTACTATCAATCCATTTTCAACAAAGTTTAATGTTATTAATACAATTAGAAATGTGCTTAATTTATCAAAAGATATTGTGAAATTTAAAAAATATATAGCTGAAAGAATAATCAGTATTGTGAAATGTTGAGAATATCGGATCCATTTAGTTTCACTGAAAATCCAAAACCATATATATGGTAAAAATATAGAACCAAAAAGTGGCAATGTAAAGTATTGAAATTTTTCATCGAGGATTTTTTTATTTTTTAGTATTATTGCACAAAAAATTAAGGGAATTAAACCAATTCTTAATACATCATAAGCATTCCAGTCCATAACTTCTGAGTTATTAATTAATGAATTTAATGATGACATAAATATTCCCTTTGTGCCAGAACTTGGATGGCTGAAGATAAAACTAACAAAATCATTAAAGTAATCAATTAATCCACCATTTTCATACTTAAAAGATACAAAGATCAACCATGTAAAAACTGGAATAAAAAACAGTAACATATCTTTAATTAAAATTTTGAAATTTTTCTCCTTAAGAAAAATAAATAAATAAAAACCAAGAAATGGTAAAAAAGTTAATATTTTTCCAAAAACAATTGAAATGCTTATGAGAAGTAATGAAAAATTCCTTTTTTTATGAAATAAAAAAATAGCATTTGTAAAAATAATCATTGAGGGTATTTCTCCAATAGAGTATAAACTTCCTTGCCACCACGGAATCAGAAATATAAATAAAAGATTAAAATATAATAGGTGCTTAAAATTACCATCATACTTTTTTGTAAGAAAATACGAAAATAAAAACTGCAAACCTATTATCCAATAGAAATTTCCAATTCTGGAAATTCTAAAATTTTCTGTAATTATCCAAGTTATTACTCCACCAATACTGGAAATTGGTCCTGAAGTAAGTAACACACTATATGAACCACCAATAAATTCCCCAGCGTTAAAATCCAAGCTGGTAAAAAAACCAAAATTTGACGTCAAAGCAAGATATTCATCAATAAAGCTAATTAATTTTGAAGATTTTGTTCTCACATAATCAAAAATTAAATAATTTGAAATTATTAAAGAGAAGGCGAACAATGCTTTATACCTATTTTCTGAAAAATTTATTTTTTCAAAAGAAATTTCAAAACTTATTATTTTTTTTAACATTCAGATGTCCATCTTATAGTGTTTTTTAAAATTATATAGGTATCGTAAATCTAGTTTTTTAGTGGGTTCATTTCTGAAAAACCCTTGTGGGCGCTACAGGATTTGAACCTGTGACTTCTTCCTTGTAAGGGAAGCGCTCTGCCAGACTGAGCTAAGCGCCCTCAAATT
>MDTB01089716.1_pt1 | contig 35610 bp, 47 predicted proteins | sample 811161 | NCBI WGS metagenome assembly MDTB01 (sample SAMN05326650, study PRJNA326480) | marine metagenome | isolation source: seawater | place: Mediterranean Sea | collected 2009 | reverse complement strand
GGGTTTGCGGGTGTAGTTCAATGGTAGAACGCTAGCCTTCCAAGCTGGATGTAAGGGTTCGATTCCCTTTACCCGCTCCAAAATATAAAAATTTAATATGAGGTAAAAAGTAATGTCTAAGGAAAAATTTAATAGGTCAAAACCACATTGTAACATTGGTACAATTGGGCACGTTGATCATGGTAAAACTACATTAACGGCTGCGATAACAAAAGTGTTATCTGAAACAGGTGGAGCTCAATTTACAGCTTATGATCAAATTGATAAAGCACCTGAGGAAAAAGAGAGAGGAATAACAATTTCAACGGCACACGTTGAATACGAAACTGAGAAAAGGCATTACGCTCACGTTGATTGTCCAGGACATGCTGACTATGTTAAAAATATGATTACAGGTGCTGCTCAAATGGATGGAGCAATTTTAGTTGTTAATGCAGCTGATGGTCCAATGCCTCAAACAAGAGAACATATACTTTTAGCAAGACAAGTTGGAGTTCCAGCAATAGTTGTTTTTTTAAATAAAGTTGATCAAGTTAAAGATAAAGAGTTAATTGAGCTTGTTGAAGAAGAGATAAAAGAATTATTAACTTCTTATAAATTTCCTGGCGACAAAACTCCAATCATTAAAGGATCAGCTTTAGCTGCAGTTGAAGGCAAAGATGAGGAAATCGGTAAAAAAGCTATAATGGATTTAATGAAAGCTGTTGATGAGCACATCCCACAACCTGATAGACCAAAAGACAAGCCTTTCCTAATGCCAGTTGAAGATGTATTTTCAATTTCTGGAAGAGGAACAGTTGTAACTGGAAGAGTTGAACAAGGTGTAGTGAAAACCGGTGAAGAAATAGAAATTATTGGTATTAGAGACACCAAAAAAAACAGTATGTACAGGTGTTGAAATGTTTAGAAAAATTTTAGATACTGGCGAAGCAGGAGACAATATTGGTGCTCTTTTAAGAGGAGTTGAAAGAACAGATGTTGAAAGAGGACAAGTATTAGCAAAACCTGGCTCAGTAACTCCACATACAGAATTTGAAGCTCAAGCATATGTGTTAAAAAAAGAGGAAGGTGGTAGACACACGCCTTTCTTTACTAAGTATAGACCCCAATTTTATTTTAGAACAACTGACGTTACAGGTGAAGTCGAGCTACCATCAGGAACGGAAATGGTTATGCCTGGAGATGATGCTAAGTTTACAGTAAAATTAATTACACCTATTGCTATGAGTGAAAAACTAAATTTTGCTATAAGAGAAGGCGGTAAGACAGTAGGCGCGGGAGTAGTAACAAAGATAATTAAGTAAGCTACCTATAGGAGTGTAGCTCAATTGGTAGAGCGCCGGTCTCCAAAACCGGAGGTTGTGGGTTCGAGTCCCTCCGCTCCTGCCAGAATTTAAAATTATGAAAAATCCAATTAAATTTTTGCAGGATGTAAAACAAGAGGCCTTTAAAGTAACTTGGCCGACAGGCAAGGAAACATTACAAGGAACTTTAATGGTAGCGGCTATGGCTATAATAGCATCAATTTTTTTTTTACTTATGGATCAACTTTTCCAATTTGTTTTGGGTTTAATACTTAAGATAGGAATATAATGAAAAACTGGTACATAGTACAATCACATTCAAGTTTTGAAAATAAAGTCGCCCAACTTATAAAGGAGGAGGCTGATAAGGCTAAAATATCTGATAAAATTGAGGAAATAGTAGTCCCAACTCACGATGTGACAGAGGTAAAGAGAGGAAAAAGAGTACAAAGAAAAAAAAAATATTTTCCGGGATATGTGTTAATAAAAAGCGAAATGGATAATAATATTTATCACATGATTAAAGGAATAAAAAAAGTTAGTGGGTTTTTAGGATCCAAAGGCATTCCAGTTCCAGTTTCTGATAAAGAAATAGAGAAAATTTTAGGACAAATGAAAGATGGCGTAGCACAGCCTAAATCTACAATTGATTATTCAGTAGGGGAAAAAGTTCAGGTTGTTGATGGGCCATTTGCATCTTTCTCGGGATTAATTGAAGATGTTGATGAGGATAAACTTAGGGTCAAAGTCTCAGTTTCTATCTTTGGCAGACCAACACCAGTTGATCTTGAATTTAACCAAATTGAAAAGGCAAGTTAATGGCAAAAAAAGAAGTTAGTGGATATGTAAAATTACAAATTAAAGGTGGACAAGCCAATCCAGCTCCTCCTGTCGGCCCAGCTCTAGGACAAAGAGGAATTAATATAATGGAATTCTGTAAGGCATTTAATGAAAAAACTAAAAACTTTATGGGTAAACCAGTACCTGTGGTCATTACAGTTTACAAAGATAAAAAATTTGATTTTATAATTAAGTCTCCACCTGCATCACATTTTATTAAGGAAGCAGCAAAATTAAAAAGTGGTTCTCAAGAACCAGGTAGAAACATTGTCGCGTCTATAACAAAAAAACAAGCCGAAGAGATTGCAAAAAACAAAATGGAAGACCTTAACGCTCATGACATTGAAGAAGCAATTAAAATTATAGCAGGATCAGCGAGATCTATGGGCATAGAGGTAAAAGATTAATGAAATCAAAAAGATACAAAAAATTACCAGAAAAAACAAATTTAGAAAAACCTAATACAATAAATAGCTTAATACCGATAATTAAAAAAAACTGTACAACAAAATTTGATGAGTCTGTAGATTTAAATATTTTGATTAATAACAAGCAAAAAAAAAATGAAGTAAATATTAGAACTGCTATTAATCTTCCTAGCGGAACGGGAAAGAAAATAAAATTAGCAGTTGTAGCTGAGGAGTCCAAGCATAAAGATGCTAAAGATGCGGGTGCTGATCTAGTGGGTGGCGATGACTTAATTGAAAAAATTAAAAATGGGGAATTAAATTTTGAAAAATTAATTTGCACTACATCAATGATGCTTAAATTATCAAAACTTGGTAAAATTTTGGGACCAAAAGGTTTAATGCCAAATCCAAAGTTAGGATCAGTAACTGATAACATCTCACTTGCAGTTAAAAACTCAAAAGCTGGACAAATAGAACTTAAAAACGACAAAGATGGAAATATTGGCCTAAGTTTTGGTAAAAAATCATTTTCAGATGACAGTTTAATAAAAAACTTCAATACAGTTTTAGATACGTTAGAAAAAGAAAAATCAAATATAACTATTAAAGGCGATTTAATAAAAAGTATTTTTATAACTTCAACAATGGGTGTTTCCTATAAAGTCAAAACTGGTAGAAGTATATAATCATGATAAGTAAAGAAAAAAAACAAATTTATATTAACGAGATGACTTCGCAGTTTGATAAATCTGAAGCTGTTATAGTTGCTCACTATCAAGGTTTAACAGTTAAACAATTAGATGAGTTAAGAAAAAAAATGAGAGAACATGGTATTCAATTTAAGATCACAAAAAATAGGATTACAAAACTGGCTTTGGAAAAAACTAGATGTAAAAAATTGTCAAACCTTTTTACAGGTCCAACCGCGGTTGCTTTATCTTCAGATGCGATCACATCAGCAAAAATTTTAACAAATTTTTCAAAAGAAAACTCAAACCTAAAAATTCTAGGTGGAATCATGGGGGAAGATATTTTAGATGTTGCTGGAGTGCAGAATGTTGCATCATTGCCTTCACTTGATGAGGCTAGGGATAAAATTGTAGGAATATTGAGGTCACCAGCACAAAAAATCGCAAGTATTTTACTTGCACCAGCCTCAAAAATCGCTATTTTAGCGCTCGAAAAATCAAAAAAATAACCTTGAAAGAATTATGGCAGATCTAAATAAAATCATAGACGAATTATCAAATCTTACTGTTGTTGAAGCAGCAGAATTATCAAAACAATTAGAAGAAAAATGGGGAGTTTCTGCAGCAGCAGCTGTAGCATCACCAGTAGCAGGAGCTGCAGCAGGAGGAGCACCAGCAGAGGAAAAAGATGAATTTACGATTGTTTTAGCTTCAGCAGGAGACAAAAAAATTAATGTAATTAAGGAAGTTAGAGCAATTACAACATTGGGCTTAAAAGAGGCAAAAGATTTGGTTGAAGCAGCACCTAAAGAAGTTAAATCTGGTGTAAACAAAAAAGATGCTGAAGAGATAAAGAAGAAACTCGAAGCAGCTGGCGCAAAAGTAGAACTTAAGTAAATAAAATTTAAAATAGGCTGTTAATTAGTTATTAACAGTTGGAACTTGATGCAATTATCTTTTACTAAAAAGAAAAATATTAGAAAAAATTTTGGGAAATTAAAAGAAGGTTTGTCCATACCAAACCTGATAGAAGTTCAAAAAAACTCATACAAAGAACTTACAGAATTTAAGTCTGATATTGATAATCAATTTGTTAAAGGTTTCGATAGAGTTTTTAAAAGTATTTTTCCAATCGAGGATTTAAATGACAAAGCAACGCTTGAATATGTAAGTTATAAATTAGAAAAACCAAAATTTGATGTAGAGGAATGTATACAGAGAGGATTAACTTACTCATCTGCATTAAAATGTAATTTAAGATTAGTGGTTTATGAAATAAACCAAGAAAATAATACAAAACACATTTTATCTGCTAAAGAACAAGAGGTTTACATGGGAGAGGTTCCAATGATGACAAACAGCGGAACTTTCATAACTAACGGAGTTCAGAGGGTCGTAGTAAATCAAATGCATCGTAGCCCAGGTGTATTTTTTGATCACGATAAGGGAAAATCACATGCAAGTGGTAAACTTTTATTTAATTGCAGAGTTATACCTAACAGAGGTTCATGGCTAGACTTTGAGTATGATGTAAAGGATTTATTATATTTTAGAGTAGATAGAAAAAAGAAAATTCTAGTTTCAAGTCTTCTATTATCATTAGGGTTTAACAAATCAGAAATGGTAAATGAATTTTATGAAAAAGAAATTTATAATTACGATATCAAATCAAAAAAATGGAAAACAAAATTTAATCCTGAAAATTATAAATCAAAAAATTTCTCTGAGGAAATAATTGATGCAAAATCAAACAAGGTGGTTATAAAAAAAGGAGAAAAAATCAATTATTTAAAAGCAAAAAAACTCCATACAGATGGTTTAAAAGATATTTGTGTCTCCAGCCAGTATTTGTATGGCAAATATTTAGTAAAGCAATTTTCAATTGGTGAAGATATTTTTAAAATAGGAGTAGAGTTAAATGAAACCATAATAGACCAATCTATAGAAGCAAACATTCATGTCATAGAAACGGCCTACACAAGCGCAATAAATAAAGGACCTTATTTACTACAAACAATTTTTAATGACAAAAATGAAACCAAAAACGACGCAATTAACGAAATATATAAAGTTTTAAGACCTGGCGAACCACCGACTATTGATATAGCTACTCAAATATTTAATAATTTATTTTTTAGTTCGGATAGATACGATTTATCGGATGTTGGAAGAGTTAAATTAAATTCAAGACTAAATCTAAAATGTTCCGACAAAATCACAATTTTGAGAAATGATGACATTGTTTCAATAATTAAAAAAATGCTTGATTTAAGAGATGGCAAAGATGAAGTTGACGATATTGATCATTTAGGTAATAGAAGAGTGAGATCAGTCGGAGAGCTTGTAGAAAATCAAGCTAGAATTGGTGTTTATAGAATGGAAAGGGCAATTAAGGAGAAAATGACTACTCTAGACATAGAGTCTGCTATGCCCCAAGATTTAATTAATGCTAAACCTTTAACAATTTCCTTAAAAGATTTTTTTGCTACATCCCAATTATCTCAATTTATGGATCAAACAAACCCTTTATCTGAAATAACCCACAAAAGAAGAGTTTCTGCACTAGGTCCTGGAGGGTTAACTAGAGAGAGAGCCGGATTTGAAGTGAGAGATGTTCATCCAACACATTATGGAAGAATATGTCCAATTGAAACACCAGAGGGTCCAAATATTGGTTTGATAAACAGTTTATCAACTTACTCAAAAATTAATAAATATGGTTTTATAGAGTCTCCATATAGAAAGGTCATTGATGGAGCTGTACAAGACAAAATTGAGTATTTGTCAGCTATGGAAGAGACAAAGTATACTATAGCTCAAGCAAATTCCAAAATTGATAAAAATGGAAAATTAACAGAAGATCTTGTATCTAGTAGACAAAATTTAAATTTTATTTTGTCCAAACCAGAAAATATTGACTATATCGATGTATCGCCAAAACAATTAGTTTCAGTTGCTGCATCTTTAATACCATTTTTAGAAAATGATGATGCAAATAGAGCATTAATGGGATCAAATATGATGAGACAAGCAGTACCTCTATTAAAACCAGAGTCACCTTTAGTAGGTACAGGCATAGAAAGCGATGTTGCTTTGGATTCTGGAGTAACTATAGTCGCTAAGAGAGAAGGAGTAGTTGACAAGATTGATGGTAAAAGAATAGTTATTAAAGCAACCAGTGAAACAGATTATTCCAAATCAGGGGTTGATATTTATAATTTACAGAAATTTAAAAGATCTAATCAAAATACTTGTATTAATCAAAAGCCATTAGTGAGGGTGGGTGATAAAGTTAAAGGTGGCGATATAATTGCAGATGGACCTTCGACAAAGATAGGAGAGTTAGCTCTTGGGAAAAATGTGACAGTAGCCTTTATGCCATGGCAAGGATATAATTTCGAAGACTCAATCCTAATTTCAGAAAGATGTGTTACAGATGATGTTTTTACTTCAGTGCATATCGAGGAATATGAGGTTATGGCTAGAGACACAAAATTAGGTGAGGAAGACATTACTCGTGATATACCCAATGTTAATGAAGAATCGTTAAAAAATTTAGATGAGTCTGGAATAGTGTATATTGGTGCGGAGGTAAAACCTGGGGATATATTAGTTGGCAAAGTCACCCCCAAAGGTGATACAGCTTCAGGTCCAGAGGAAAAATTGCTAAGATCAATTTTTGGAGAGAAAGCAATCGATGTAACAGATACTTCATTAAAAATGCCCAGTGGTAGTGGCGGGACTGTTATTGACGTAAGAGTTTTCAATAGACATGGTATAGAAAAAGATGAGAGGTCTATAACAATCGAAAGAGCAGAAATAGATTTAGTTCAACAAGATAGAATTGTAGAGGAAGAAATTTTAAATAGAAGCATAAAGCAAAGAGCACTTCAAATTTTAGAAGGACATAAACTCAATAAAAAAATTAAAAACTTGAATCAGGGAGATGAAATTAATCAAAACAATATATCCGAATTATCAAGTTCTGATATTTTTAAAGTTGATCTAAATGATGCAAAAAAAAATGAGATTCTTAACAAACTAAAAGAACAGTACGATAAAGCAAGTCTTGATATCAAAGAAAGATTTGAAGATAAGGTTTTAAAAATACGACAAGGGGACGATCTTTTACCAAGTGTGATGAAGATGGTTAAAGTTTTTGTAGCTATAAAAAGAAGGTTAAGACCTGGTGATAAGATGTCAGGAAGGCATGGTAATAAAGGAGTAGTGAGTAAGATAGTTCCAGTTGAAGATATGCCCTATAGAGAGAATGGTAAACCCGTTGATATAGTATTAAATCCATTAGGCGTTCCAAGCCGTATGAATGTAGGACAAATCTTAGAAACACATTTAGGTTGGGCGTGCACTGAACTAGGAGATAAATTAAAATTCTTAATATACGAAAATCAAAAAAAATTAGAGTTAAACTCTAAGATAAAAGAATTTTTAAAAACTATTTATGGTCAAGAAATACTTGGTAATTCCATAGAAAAACTATCTAAAAACGAATTTTCAGATCTCTGTGAAAATTTAATGAATGGAGTACCTATATCAACTCCAGTATTTGATGGTGCAAAAGAAAAAGATGTTACTGAAATGCTAGAGTTAGCTAAACTCCCAAAATCTGGTCAAACACAACTTTGGGATGGAAGAACTGGAGAAAAATTCGACAGATCTGTAACAGTAGGCACAATATATATGCTAAAGCTACATCATTTGGTAGAAGATAAAATTCATGCTAGATCTACTGGACCTTACAGTTTAGTAACCCAGCAACCTTTAGGAGGTAAAGCACAACTCGGTGGACAAAGATTTGGTGAAATGGAAGTTTGGGCATTAGAGGCTTATGGAGCATCTTATACATTGCAAGAAATACTAACTGTTAAATCTGACGATGTTGCTGGTAGAGTTAAAGTTTATGAAACTATAGTTAAAGGTGAAGAAAACTTTGAGTCGGGGATACCAGAGTCTTTTAACGTTTTAGTTAAGGAGATAAAATCTTTAGCATTGAATGTGGAGCTTAATTAATTATGAACAAAATAATAATAATATTTATATTAATATCCTCAATTTCATACGCTGATGATTTTATAAAGACTGGGCAGGATATTTTTTATAACAAAGAAGCCTGTATAAATTGTCATATATTAAATGCATCAGATGGTGGAAACAATAAACTCACAAAAGAACACGTTATTAATATTGTTACCAATGGTTATGGTGTAATGCCTGCTTATAAAAACAAACTAACTAAAGAGGAAATCGAGGCAGTAGCAATTTATGTATCAACTGAGGGAAAAAATTGGAAAAATAAACTAAGTTCATTTGTACAATAGTTATGAAAAAAGATTTAAGTAATATATTTAAAAATAACGAAATAACAGACGCACAAAACTTTAATAGCATAAAAATTTCTCTTGCAAGTCCAGAGAAAATTAAGTCTTGGACTTATGGAGAAATAAAAAAACCTGAAACTATAAATTACAGAACTTTTAGACCTGAAAAAGATGGATTATTTTGTGCAAGAATATTTGGACCAATAAAAGATTACGAGTGTCTTTGTGGTAAATATAAAAGAATGAAATTTAGAGGTATAATATGTGAAAAATGTGGTGTCGAAGTAACTAAATCAAATGTAAGACGTGAAAGGATGGGACATATAAATCTTGCAACTCCTGTTGCTCACATTTGGTTTTTAAAGTCATTACCTAGCAGAATATCCCTAGCTGTTGATATGAAATTAAAAGAGGTTGAAAGAGTATTATATTTTGAAAATTTTATAGTTATAGAACCAGGTCTAACAGGCCTCAAGAAAAATCAGTTATTATCAGAGGAAGAATTAATTAAATATCAGGATGAATTTGGTGAAGAAGCTTTTACAGCAGGTATTGGTGCTGAGGCAATACTGGAAATTTTAAAATCTATAGATTTAGAAAATGAAAAAGAAATGTTGGTTAAAACAATTAACGAAACAAAATCCAAAGTATCAGAGGAAAGATCTATTAAACGTCTTAAGTTGATAGACTCGTTTATTAAAACAGGGAACAAGCCTGAATGGATGATTTTGACAGTTATACCTGTTATACCACCAGAGCTTAGACCTTTAGTTCCTCTTGATGGTGGAAGATTTGCGACATCTGATCTTAATGATTTATATAGAAGAGTAATAAATAGAAACAATCGTCTGAAAAGACTAATGGATTTGAAAGCCCCGGATATAATAGTTAGAAATGAAAAAAGAATGCTCCAAGAGTCTGTAGATGCTCTATTTGACAATGGGAGAAGAGGAAGAGTGATTACAGGAACTGGTAAACGACCTTTAAAATCATTAGCAGAGATGCTTAAAGGTAAACAAGGCAGATTTAGACAAAATTTGCTAGGAAAGAGGGTTGATTATTCAGGCAGATCAGTAATCGTTGTTGGACCGGATTTAAAACTTCATGAGTGTGGATTACCTAAAAAAATGGCACTAGAATTATTTAAACCATTTTTATACGCAAGATTAAATAAATTAGGTTTGGCGTCAACTATAAAGCAGGCAAAAAAATTAGTCGAAAGGGAGACTAACGCGGTATGGGATGCATTGGAATTAATTGTTAGGGAACATCCTGTGATACTTAATAGAGCTCCAACATTACACAGGCTTGGTGTTCAAGCGTTCGAGCCAAAATTAATAGAGGGAGATGCTATAGAGTTGCACCCATTAACTTGCGCTGCCTTTAACGCTGATTTTGATGGTGATCAAATGGCAGTGCATATACCTTTAAGTTTAGAGGCTCAACTTGAAGCAAGAGTATTAATGATGTCTACAAATAATATACTTAGCCCATCTAATGGAAAACCTATAATCGTCCCCAGCCAAGACATGATATTGGGAATTTATTATTTATCTTTGCCGCCTTACCAGGAAAAATCTATCGAAGGGTATTTTGTTAACAATTCTGAAATCGAACAAGCAATTGAGTCAGGCAATATTAAAATTCACTCCAGAATCATATCAAGATTTGAAACAGTTGATAAAGACGGAAAAGTAAAAATTGAAAAGCACACAAGCACGGCAGGAAGATTTTTATTGGCAAACCTTTTACCAAAAAACAAAGATATTACATTTAATTTAATTGATAGACTATTACCAAAAAAAGTTGTTTCTGAAATTATTGATCTTGTTTTTAGATTTACAGGTCAAAAAAGCACTGTAATATTTTGTGATAAATTAAAAGACCTAGGTTTTAAACATGCTTTTAAAGCTGGTATATCCTTTGGAAAAGATGATTTGATCATTCCAAATAGTAAAGAGTCATTAATTGAAGAAACAAAGAAATTAATTAAAGATTATGAAAATCAATATTCAGAAGGCCTAATAACCAGAGGGGAAAAATATAATAAAGTTGTAGATGCTTGGTCAAAATGTACAGATAAAGTTGCGTCTGAAATGATGAAAGGTATATCTGCAACTGAAAAAACTGACCAAGGACTTAATATAAATTCAGTATTCATGATGGCTGATTCAGGAGCTAGAGGTTCTGCAGCTCAAATGAAACAATTAGCAGGTATGCGAGGTTTAATAGCAAAACCATCTGGTGAAATTATTGAGTCACCAATAACATCTAATTTTAAAGAAGGACTAACAGCTTTAGAGTATTTCAATTCAACACACGGAGCTAGAAAAGGCCTTGCTGATACCGCATTAAAAACAGCAAATTCTGGATATTTAACAAGAAGATTATGTGATGTTGCTCAAGACCTCACAATTACAAAAAAAGATTGCGATTGTAAAAGCAAGGGAAGTATCACTTTGTCTGAAATAATTGAAGGTGGTAATATTATTGTAAGTTTATCCGAGAGAGCACTTGGAAGAATAGTCGCTGATAATGTCAAAAATCCAATATCTGGTGAAGTTATAATTAAAAAAGGTGAAATGATAGATGAAGCCGGATGTGAAAAAATTGATGCAGCTGGTGTAAAATCTATAAATGTTTACTCAGTAATAACTTGTGGATCTAAAGAAGGTGTTTGTGCTATGTGTTATGGAAGAGATCTTTCAAGAGGTCAGATAGTAAATGTAGGTGAGGCTATAGGTATGATATCTGCACAGTCAATAGGTGAACCAGGTACACAATTGACAATGAGAACATTCCATGTTGGTGGAACTGCTCAAATTAAACAAGACTCGCAAATTGTAGTTAAAAACGAGGGAATATTAAAAATAATTAATACTAATCTTTTAGAAGACTCTAAAAAAAATCAAATAGTTATGGGAAGAAATACGCAAATATCTTTAGAGGATGAAAAAGGAATGCAAATAGCGATTTATAAAGTACCCTATGGATCAAAATTATTTTTTAAAAATGGCGATAAGGTAAAAAAAAATTCAAAAGTATGCGAATGGGATCCATACACAACACCAGTTATTGCTGAAAAAAGTGGTATAGTCAATTTGGTTGACTTAATTGACGGTGTTTCTCTTTCAGAAACATTAGATGATACTACAGGAATATCTTCTAAATCAGTTATTGATTGGAGATCTCAATCAAAAAATACTGAACTGAAACCTAGAATAACTTTAAGAGATGAAAAAGGCAATGTAATTAAAAAAGCTGATGACAATGAGGCCAGATATTATTTAGTTCCTGACTCAATTTTATCTGTTAAAGATGGGCAAAAAATTACCGCAGGTGATGTTATAGCTAGATTACCAAAAGAAACCTCAAAGACAAAAGATATCACAGGTGGCTTACCAAGAGTTGCTGAACTTTTTGAAGCTAGAAAAGCAAAAGATAGCGCAATTATAGCTGAAAATGACGGTAAAGTTATGTTTGGTAAGGAAGTAAGGGGTAAACAGAAGGTTTCAATTGTATCAGAATCTGGTGAAACTTCTAATTATCTAATACCAAAAGGAAAACATATTAACTTTAATCCTGGTGAGGAAATCAAAAAAGGTGAATATCTTCTTGATGGTCAACCATTACCCCATGATATTTTAAGAATTCTTGGTATTAAAGAATTGACAGAATACTTTGTAAATCAAGTGCAAGAAGTTTATAGACTTCAGGGTGTGATAATTAATGATAAACATATTGAGACAATATTAAGACAAATGCTTAAAAAAGTTGAAATTAAAAATTCTGGAGACTCTGAATATTTACCTGGTGAAATTATTGACAGGTTTAAATTGGAAAATATTAATGAGGAATTAATTAAAAATGGTAAACAACCAGCTGCAGGTGAAAGAGTATTGATGGGTATAACAAAAGCATCATTACAAACTGAATCATTTATATCGGCGGCCTCTTTCCAAGAAACTACAAGAGTACTAACAGACGCAGCAATCAGAGGAAAGGTGGATACTTTGACAGGGTTAAAGGAAAATGTAATTGTTGGAAGATTAGTCCCTGCTGGAACTGGTTCAATAAAAAACAAATGGAACAAAAAAGCCCTAGAAGACGATCAAAAATTTTTATCCGAGCAGGAAAAGATAGATCAGGTCGAAACACCTGCAAATCCTCAATAATAAAGCATAATTTTTAGTGTTTTAATTTGACAATTTCAAAAACTATAGTATTTTCACCAAGATTTTGGTTGGATAGTAGTACTATTTTAGGTGCTAAACGCGACCACAGATTTTAGCTACTAATAATTTCTCCTTAATCACATTTAAATTATGCCTACGATAAACCAATTATTGAAAAAAAAAAGGACTAGACCAAAAGTTAGGGATAGAGTCCCAGCACTTGAAAAATCTCCCCAAAAAAGAGGTGTTTGCTTAAAAGTTTATACAACAACACCCAAGAAACCAAATTCAGCATTGAGAAAAGTAGCCAGAGTAAGATTATCTAATGGACATGAAGTTACATCATATATACCAGGGGAAGGTCATAACTTACAAGAACACTCAGTCGTTTTGATTAGAGGTGGTAGAGTTAAAGATTTACCTGGTGTAAGATATCATATCTTAAGAGGAAACTTAGATACCCAAGGTGTTACTGCAAGAAAACAACAGAGATCTAAATATGGGGCGAAGAAAGGTAAATAATTATGTCACGTAAAAAAAATGCATCAAAAAGAATTTCTTCATTAGACTCTAAATATAAATCCCCAATAATTCCAAAGCTTATTAATTCATTAATGTACGATGGTAAAAAAACTATCGCAGAAAAAATTGTATACGACGCAATTGAAAAAATTAAATCTAAATCTAAAGATGAACCTATAACAATATTTAATCAAGCTATCACAAATATTAAACCTACTGTTGAAGTAAGATCACGTAGAGTTGGTGGTGCGACTTATCAGGTTCCAGTTGAGGTAAAAACTAAAAGATCTCAAGCTTTGGCAATAAGATGGTTAATAGATGCATCAAGAAAAAGAAAAGATAAAAAAATGTCTGATAAAATTTTCAACGAAATATATGATGCTTATCAAAACAGAGGATCAGCAATTAAAAAAAAAGAGGACACTCATAAAATGGCAGAGTCTAACAAAGCTTTTGCCCATTTTAGATGGTAATTAAATGACACGGACTCATAAATTAGATAAATATAGAAACATCGGTATAATGGCACATATTGATGCCGGTAAGACAACAACGACTGAAAGAATATTATATTACACAGGAAAGAGTCATAAAATTGGTGAAGTTCATGATGGAGCCGCAACTATGGATTGGATGGAACAAGAACAGGAAAGAGGTATTACAATTACTTCTGCAGCGACAACTTGTTTTTGGAACAATCATAGAATTAATATAATAGATACTCCTGGCCACGTAGATTTTACAATTGAAGTTGAGAGATCTTTAAAAGTTCTTGATGGAGCAGTCGCTGTTTTTGATGGAGTTGCAGGAGTTGAACCTCAATCAGAAACTGTGTGGAGACAAGCTGATAAATATAAAGTTCCAAGAATATGTTTTGTAAATAAACTTGATAGAACAGGTGCAGATTTTTTTAGATGTGTCGATATGATAAAAGATAGATTAGGAGCCAAACCTTTAGTGATGCAAATCCCTATAGGTATAGAAGCATCGTTACAAGGAGTAGTTGATCTTGTAAAAATGAAAGCAATTGTTTGGAAAAACGAAGATTTAGGTGCCGCATGGGAGGAAAAAGACATACCTGACGACTTAAAAGAAATCACAGACAAGTACAGACAAGAATTAGTTGAAACTGCAGTTGAGCAAGATGAAAGATTAATGGAGAGTTATTTAAATGGTGAAGAAATAAAAATTGAAGATCTTAAGAAATGTATAAGAAAAGGATGCCTAAGCTTTAGTTTTGTTCCTGTCTTAACAGGATCAGCGTTTAAAAATAAAGGTGTACAACCTCTATTAGATGCAGTTGTAGATTACTTACCTAGCCCTGTAGATATTGGTTCAATCAATGGAACAAAACCAAACTCTGAGGACATTATTGAAATGAAATTTGAGGATAATGCTCCTTTTTCTGCTTTGGCGTTTAAGGTTGCGAATGACCCATTTGTAGGCTCGTTAACTTTTATTAGAATATATTCTGGAACTGTAAAATCAGGAACTGGTATTTATAATACTTCAAAAGATAAGGAAGAAAGAGTTGGCAGAATGTTATTAATGCACGCTAACTCAAGAGAGGATATTAAAGAGGCTAACGCTGGAGATATAGTTGCCCTAGCAGGATTAAAATACACAATAACTGGCCACACATTGGCAAATGAAGATAATCCAGTATTACTTGAACCAATGGAATTTCCAGATCCAGTTATAGAAATTGCAGTTGAGCCAAAAACTAAAGGAGACCAAGAAAAAATGGGAGAAGCTTTAGGAAGATTAGCAAAGGAAGATCCATCTTTTAGAGTTACTTCAGATGAGGAGTCGGGCCAAACAATAATTAAAGGTATGGGAGAACTTCATCTAGATATTATTGTAGATAGAATGAAAAGAGAATTTAAAGTAGAGGCTAACATTGGTGCACCCCAAGTTGCATATAGAGAAACAATTTTAAAAAATTCAGAATTTGACTATACTCACAAAAAACAAAGTGGTGGAGCTGGTCAATTTGCAAGAGTAAAACTTTCTGTTGAGCCTTTAGAGCCAGGCAAAGGAAGAGAAGTAGAAAGTAAAATAAAGGGTGGCGCTATTCCAAAAGAATTTATTCCAGGAGTTGAAAAAGGTATAGAAAGTATTTCTGACTCTGGAATTTTGGCAGGTTTTCCAATTATAGATTATAAAGTCACTATCTTAGATGGATTACATCATGATGTGGACTCTAGTGTATTAGCATTTGAATTAGCCTCAAGACAATGTTTTAAGGAGGTTTGCAATAGAGCAACATTAAAATTATTAGAACCCATTATGAGAGTTGAAGTTGTAACGCCAGAAGATTATATGGGAGATGTAATTGGAGATTTAAATAGTAGAAGAGGTCAGATTAATACTCAGGAACAAAGAGGCAATGCAACTGTTATCACTGCAATGGTACCTTTAGCAAATATGTTTGGTTATATTAATGCTTTAAGATCAATGTCCCAAGGTAGAGCTCAATATTCAATGTTTTTTGACCATTACGATAAAGTTCCACAAAATGTTCAAGATGAAGTTACTAAAAAAACAGGATCTTAAAAAATGGAAAAACAAAATATAAGAATTAAATTAAGAGCTTACGACAACAAAGTATTAGACCAATCAACAGAAGAAATTGTTAATACTGTAAAAAGAACAGGGGCAAATATTAAAGGGCCGATACCATTACCAACAAAAATTGAAAGGTATACAGTTTTAAGATCTCCTCATATCGATAAAAAAAGTAGAGAACAATTTGAAACTAGAACACATAAGAGATTAATAGATATAATTGAACCAACACCTCAAACTGTTGAAGCTTTAATGAAATTAGATTTAGCATCAGGAGTTGACGTGGAGATAAAAATTTAATGATAGAAATAGGCTTAATCGGTAAAAAAATTGGAATGACTAGAGAGTTTTATAAATCTGGGCAATCAGTTCCAGTGACTGTGGTAAAATTTGATAAAGGTAGAGTTATAAGTTTATTATCAAAAGAAAAGAATGGTTATAATGCTGTTCAAATAGGTTTTGGAAAAATAAAAAATTCAAAATTATCAAAGCAAATGAAAGGATATTTTGCAAAAAAAAACACCGAACCAAAAAAAATATTAAAAGAATTCAGAGTCAATAGTCTAGAAAATTTTAAAGAGGGAAATGAGATAGGCATAGAAATATTTAAGGATACAAAATTTGTTGATATTAAATCTAAAACAATCGGCAAAGGTTTTGCAGGGGCTATGAAAAGACATAACTTCTCTGGCTTAAGAGCTTCGCACGGTGTATCAATATCACATAGAGCACATGGATCAACAGGTCAAAATCAAGACCCTGGTAAAGTATTTAAAAATAAAAAAATGGCTGGTCATATGGGTGACAAATTAAGAACAATGCAAAATATAGAGATTATTAAATCTGATACTGAAAATAACTTGTTGTATTTAAAAGGTTCGATACCAGGTTCAAAAAACACTCAGGTTGTAGTTAAAAAATCAGCAAAAAACGTAAGAAAACTTACTATTTTAGAAAAGATTGAGAAATTCGAAAAATTAAAAAAAATACCTGAAAAAAAGAAAAAATAAATGAAGATTGACATGATTAGTTTAGACGGAAGAAAAACCTTAATTGAAGTAAAAGATAAAATATTTTCTTCAAAGATCAATGAAACATTAATTAGTGAGGTAATTTATAAAACAAATGCAAATTACAAAGGAAGAAAAGCTAAAACAAAACAAAAAAATGAAATAATTGGATCTACTTCTAAAATTTATGCTCAAAAGGGAACAGGTAATGCTAGACATGCAAGTAGGAAAGCACCAATATTTGTTGGTGGAGGTGTGGCTCATGGTCCAAAAGGTGAAACTAAATATAAAAAACGTAAATTAAACAAGAACGAAAAAAAACAAAGCATTGCTTCAATATTAACCAAAAAACACAAATTAAACGACTTAATAATATTTAATGATTTTTCGAAAGAAATAAAAAAAACTAAAGAAATTAATTTAATTTTAAAGAAATTTCATGCCATTAACAGCATTCTAATATTAGATAAGTCCTCAAAAAATAATATTGATAAAGCTGTGAGAAATATTCCAAATGTTAAGTGTACAGATATAAATCATTTTAGCGCTTTCGATATAATTAAATATAAAAAAATAATTTTTACTGAGACATCATTAAAAGAATTAGAAAAAAGGTATAATTAAATGAGTAAAGTTAATCTATATGACTCAATCGTTGGTCCAGTAATTACTGAAAAGTCTACTAATCTATCTACACTTAACAAAGTAGTTTTCAAAGTTATTGATTCAGCAAATAAAAAAAACCTTAAAAAGAATATAGAAAAAATTTTTAAAGTTAATGTTACTAAAATTAATATTATCAATAAAAGAAACAGAAAAAAAATTACAAGGGGAAGAATTGTAAGAGTTAAAGGTTATAAAAAGGCAATAGTTACTCTAAAAAAAGGTCAAAGTATTGATTTAACAACAGGAATTTAATGAGCTTGAAAACATTTAAACCATATACGAAATCTACCAGAGGTACAATCTTAGTCGATAGAAGTAAGGTGTGGAAAGGAAAACCATACAAACCTCTTACTGCAGTAAAATATTCATCAAGTGGCAGAAATAATCTGGGTAGAATTACAGCTAGAAATATTGGTGGTGGTCATAAACAAAAATATAGATTGATAGATTTTTATAGAAAAAAAAGGGGATCAAAGGCTGAAGTTGAAAGAATTGAATATGATCCAAACAGATCATGTCATATTATGTTAGTAAAATTTGATGATGGAGACAAATATTACTATTTAGCACCCCAAGGAATAAAAGTTGGTGACAAAATTTCAAATGGTGAGGAGTCAGAAATTAAAGTTGGTAATTGTTTACCTTTATCTGAAATACCAGTGGGTATTGATATACATAATGTTGAAATAAATCCAGGTGGTGGAGGAAAAATTGCAAGATCTGCAGGGACTTCAGTCTCAATTTCTGGCACAGATGGAAATTATTCAATTGTAAAAATGACTTCTGGAGAAATTAGAAAAATTGATTCAAGATCATTAGCTACAATAGGAGTTCTTTCCAACCCAGATCAAAAAAATATCAAAATTGGCAAAGCTGGAAGATCTAGATGGTTAGGTAGAAGGCCACATACAAGAGGTGTAGTAATGAATCCAGTTGACCATCCACATGGAGGTGGAGAAGGTAAAAGTGCTGGAGGTAGACATCCTGTATCAAGGACAGGTCAGTCTGCAAAAGGTTTAAAAACTAGAGATAACAAAAGAACAGATAAATATATAATTAGAAGAAGGAAAAAGAAGAAAGGATAGTAATGGCAAGATCAGTTTGGAAAGGTCCATTTGTTGAAGAAAGCTTGATAAAAAAAGCAGAAAAACAAAAAAATGACTCTAACAAGAAACCGATTAAAACATGGTCAAGAAAGTCAACTATAATTCCTGACTTTATAGGATTAAGCTTTTTAATATATAATGGTAAAAAATTTATTCCATTAACGATATCAGAGGATATGGTAGGTCATAAGTTTGGAGAATTTGCACCAACGAGACAATTTTTTGGGCATACACCAGCGGACAAAAAAGCTAAAGATGAAGCACCTAAGGATAAAAAATAATAAAATATGAACAAACTAAAGAAAAATAATGAATTAAATTTAGTAAGATCTGTAAATAAAAACGTTAGATCAAGTACAAGAAAATTAAATCCTATTTTAAAGTCATTAGTGGGTAAAAAAGTCGATTATGCTCTTAGAGATTTAGAATTCTCAAATAAAAGAATTTGTGGTGATGTAAAAAAAACACTTGCATCTGCAATTGCCAATGCAGAAAATAATTATCAGTATGATATTGATAAACTTGTGATTAAAGAAGCATATTGCGGAAAACAAGTAGTAATGAAAAGGTTTAGACCGAGAGCTAAAGGTAGGGCTGCTCCTATTCTTAAACCATATTCAAATTTAACTATAATTTTGTCTGAGACAAAACAGGATAAAAAGGTAAAACATGGGACAAAAAGTTAATCCAGTAGGATATAGATTAGGTGTAAACCGAGGCTGGGATTCAGTTTGGTATGCAAAGAAAAAAGATTACGGTAAATTCTTAATAGAAGATTTCAAAATAAGAGATTATATAAAAAAAAATGTTATTAATTCTGGTGTATCTAAAGTAATGATTGAAAGAACTTCAAAAAAGTGTTTTGTCACTATTTATACTTCGAGGCCTGGATTTGTTATTGGCAAAAAAGGGAGTGACATAGAAAAAATTAAAAATAAACTATCAGCTTTAACAACCAATGAAGTAAATTTAAATATAAAAGAGGTAAAGAAGCCAGAAACCAATAGTTTTCTGGTTGCTGAAAATATAGCTCAACAATTAGTAAAAAGAATATCATATAGGAGAGCAATGAAAAGAGCCATGCAGTCAGCTTTAAGACTCGGAGCTAAGGGTATAAAAGTATCGATAAGTGGTAGACTTGGTGGAAATGAAATTGCCAGAACTGAATGGTTAAGAGAGGGAAGCATTCCTTCACATACATTAAGAGCTGATATTGACTACGCAGAATCTGAAGCCCTAACAACTTATGGCATTATAGGAATAAAAGTTTGGATTTATAAAGGAGAAATTTTTTCAAAAGAATTTAACCAGGAAACCAATAAAAAATAATTATGTTACAACCAACTAGAACAAAATACAGAAAAGCACACAAAGGCAGAATCCATGGAAATGCCTCAAGATGTAATATAATGAATTATGGATCATTTGGTTTAAAAGCTTTACAGCCTGAAAGAGTAATATCAAAACAAATAGAAGCAGCTAGAGTTGCACTAACAAGACACATGAAAAGGCAAGGAAGAGTTTGGACTAGAGTTTTTCCTAACATACCAGTATCGAAGAAACCTACAGAAGTAAGAATGGGTAAAGGAAAAGGATCACCAGAATTTTGGGCATGTAGAGTAAAACCAGGTAGAATATTGTTTGAGGTCGATGGTGTTTCTGAGCAGATAGCAAAAGAAGCATTGTACAAAGCTTCAGCAAAATTACCAATTAAAACTAAATTTATCAGGAGATTTTCTTAATGAAAAAAAGTGAATTTAAAAAAATAACTATAGATCAAGCAAAGAAAAATTTAGAAAAAAGTAAAAAAGACTTATTTAATTTAAGATTCCAAAAAGTAAATGGTCAGCTTACTAATACATCAAAATTCAATCAGTTAAAAAAAACAGTAGCTAAATTGTTAACATTTATAGAAAGAAAAAAAAATGCCTAAAAAAATTCTTAGTGGAACTGTAGTCAGCGATAAACCAAACAAAACAATTACTGTTTTAGTTGAGAGAAAATATCAACATCCTTTATTTAAAAAAGTGATTAAAGTTAAGAAAAAATTTAGTGCACATGACGAAAATAATAAGTTCAAAAATGGTGACAAAGTAAAAATAATTGAATGTAAACCTTATTCTAAAACAAAAAAATTCCAAGTAATGGAGGATAACAAATGATACAGGTACAAACAGAATTGAACGTTGCAGATAATACGGGCGCTAAAAGAATTGAATGTATTAAAGTTTTGGGTGGTTCGAAAAGAAGATATGCTAGTATTGGTGATACTATTGTTGTTGCTGTTAAAGAAGCAATACCAAAAGGCAAGGTTAAAAAAGGCTCTGTTCACAAAGCGGTAGTAGTTAGAGTTAAAAAGGGCATTCATAGAGATGATGGTTCAAAAGTTAGATTTGATAATAACGCAGCTGTACTAACTGATGATAAAGGTGAACCAATTGGTACAAGAATATTTGGACCAGTAACTAGAGAGTTAAGGAGTAGAGGACAAATGAAAATAATTTCACTTGCACCAGAGGTAATATAGATGATTAAAAAAGGAATAGACGTAAAAATTTTAACCGGTAAAGATAAAAATAAAACAGGTGAAGTAATTGAAGTGGATAGAGGTAATAATAGAATTAAAGTTAAAGGTTCTAATATGATAAAAAAACATGTCAAGACAACAAAAGAAAAAAAAGGTGGAATATTTGAAAAAGAAAATTTTATAAACATTTCCAATGTTGTTATTTTAAAAAAAGATAAAAAAAAGGATTCTAGTAAACAAAAATGATACCAAGATTAAAAGAACTTTACAAAAATGAAATCAAGAATTCTCTTAAGGAAAAGTTTGGCTTCAAAAATCTTAACATGTCTCCTGAGTTACAGAAAATTGTGTTAAATATGGGTCTAGGAATAGATGGCAATGATAATAAAATAATAAAATCCTGTGAAGAAGATTTATCCAAAATAACCGGTCAGAAACCTGTGATGACTAAATTTAAAAAATCTATTTCAAATTTTAAGACAAGAAAGGATACTAAAGCAGGTTTAAAAGTAACTTTGAGAAAAAATAAAATGTATGAGTTTATTGATCGACTTGTAAATATTGCTTTACCACGTATCAAAGACTTTAGGGGTTTGTCATCTAATAGTTTTGATAGGTTTGGTAATTATACATTTGGTGTAAAAGAACACATAATTTTTCCCGAAGTCAATTTTGATAAAGTAGAAAAAATTAGAGGGCTAGATATTACAATTAATATAAGGTCAATTTCAAGAGAACACAGCTTGGAATTATTAAAAAAATTTAACTTTCCATTTAAAACAGAGAGGAATAATTAATGGCAAAACTCAGTTCTATAAATAAAAATAATAGGAGAATAAAGCTCTCAGAAAAATTTTCTAAAAAAAGAGCAAAGCTAAAAAAAATAATTATGAACAAAAAATTACCGTTAGATGAAAGATTTAAAGCGCAACAAAAGTTATCAAAATTACCAAGAAATTCTGCGAAAAATAGAGTTAGGAACAGATGTCAAATTACAGGTCGACCTCACGGAGTTTATAGAAAATTAAAAATTTCGAGAATTGCTCTAAGGCAACTTGGTTTGCAGGGTAAAATTCCAGGAATGGTCAAATCGAGCTGGTAGAAAGGAAAAATTATGAGTTTAAGTGATCCAATAGGAGATATGTTATCAAGAATAAAAAATTCTCAAATGAGAAGCCACAAGAAAGTTGAAATGCCGTCATCGAATTTTAAAACTAAAATTGCTGATGTTTTAAAAAATGAGGGTTATATAAATAATTTTAACGTTGAAAATAGCAATAACAAAAATATTTTAACCATAGACTTAAAATATAATTCAGGATCGCCAGTTATTTCTGTAATTGAAAGAGTCTCGAGACCTGGAAGAAGAATATTTTCTAGCGCAGAAAGTTTGCCAAAAATAAATAACGGCCTTGGTATTGCAATCGTTTCAACTCCAAAAGGTGTTATGACTGATATTGAAGCCAGAAAGCAAAAAATTGGTGGAGAGGTAATTTGTAAGGTTTTTTAATGTCTAAAATAGGAAAAATAAATATTACTATACCTGAAAAAGTGAAAGTTATTCTTTCTGGTTCGGATATAAATATTGAAGGACCTTTAGGTAAACACACTATAAAAATTAATTTAGAAGTATTTGATTTAAAAGTTAATGATGGAAAAGATATTACAATTAAGCCTAAAAAGATAGATGATACTACTAAAAGGCTTTGGGGGATGAACAGAAGTTTGATTAATAATGCAATAATTGGATCAAGTGTTGGATTTGAAAAAACTCTTGAATTAAACGGTGTTGGATACAGAGCGGCTCTCAAAGGAAGTCAATTAAATCTTCAACTTGGTTTTAGTCATGATATTAATTTTGATATTCCAAAGGATATAAAAATTGCTGTTGAAAAACAAACTACAATAAAAATAAGTGGAGTTGATAAGCAAAAAGTTGGCATGATAGCATCTCAGATAAAATCATTTAGACCCCCGGAACCTTATAAAGGTAAAGGTATAAGAGAAAAAGGCCAATATATTTTAAAAAAAGAAGGAAAGAAAAAATAATGAAGCTAAATACAATACAAAGAAAAAAATTTAGAGTTAGAAATAAACTTAAGAAAAATGCTAGCAGCGATAGGTACAGACTAAGTGTTTCAAGAAGTTTAAAAAATTTTTCAGCTCAAATAATAGATGACGCAAATAACAAAACTTTATTGTCAGCTTCGTCTATAGAAAACGAAATTAAAAATGGGCCAAAGACAAATAAAATATCAACATCAAAGAAAGTTGCTGAAAGATTAGCAAAAAAAGCTTTAGATAAAAATATTAAGAAAATTTATTTTGACAGAGGTAAATTTAAATATCACGGAAGAGTAAAAGAATTTGCAGAAACTTTAAGAAAACACGGAATGGAATTTTAAATGCAAAAAGATGATTTTATAGAAAAACTAGTTCACGTAAATAGAATAACAAAAGTTGTGAAAGGTGGTAGAAGATTTGGGTTTTCTGCGTTAGTAGTAGTTGGAAATCAAAATGGTAAAATTGGCATTGCTCATGCTAAAGCTAAACAAGTTCCTGATGCTATCAAAAAAGCAAATGAGTTAGCAAGAAGAAATATGATACAAATACCTTTAAGAGAAGGCAGAACAATACATCATGATATATTTGGTAAAGATGGCGCTGGTAAAATTAAAATGCGTGCAGCTCCAAAAGGAACTGGAATTATTGCAGGGGGACCGGTTAGAGCGGTTTGTGAAGTTTTAGGTATTAGAGACGTAGTAGCAAAATCACTTGGAACTGCGAATCCACATAATGTAATTAGGGCTTGTCTAAAAGCGTTAAAAAGACAAAATTCGCCAAAACAAATTTCTATTATTAGAAACAAAAAAATTGCAGAGATAATTGAAAAAAGAGGTTAAATGTTAAATAATTTAAAAAAGACCAAACAAAAGAAATTGAGAGTTGGTAGAGGTATTGGTTCTGGTAAAGGTAAAACTTCAGGTAGAGGTATAAAAGGTCAAAAGTCAAGATCTGGTGTAGCCATAAAAAGTTTTGAAGGCGGCCAAATGCCATTATATAGAAGATTACCAAAAAGAGGGTTTAATGCTATTGGTAAAAAAGCAATAGGTGCATTAAATCTTTCAGAAATTCAATCTTTTATTAACTCAAATAAAATAAAACCCTCTGATATGATTGATTTAACTCTTTTGAAGAAACTTAATATTGTTAAAAAAAAATATAAGAAACTTAAAATTCTTGGAAAAGGTGAGATTAAAGAAAAACTAAACATAGAAGTTAATTTTTTATCTAATTCAGCAAAAACTAAATTAGAAAAATCAGGCTCAAGTATCAAAATTATTACAAAATAAATTATATATGAGCTCTATTGCCCAATCAGGAGATTTAAAAAACCGTATAATATATACAATAGTTATTTTAGCCATATACAGATTTGGAACGTTCGTTCCACTACCAGGTATTGATCCTGAGCAATTAAAAACAATGATGGAGAGCAATCAAAAAGGTCTTTTAGGCATGTTCAACGTCTTTGCTGGTGGAGCTGTAAGTAGAATGGCAATATTTGCTTTAGGTATTATGCCATATATATCCTCAGCCATAATAATACAATTGCTAACCGGAGTTTCTGAATATTTTAAAAATTTAAAAAGTCAAGGTGAAATTGGTAGAAAAAAAATTACTCAAATAACAAGATACGGAACTGTTTTACTTGCTACCGTTCAAGGATATGGTCTTTCTGTCGGTTTAGAGGCGTCTCCAGGTTTAGTTATTGATCCTGGAATATTTTTTAAAGTTTCAACAACCACTACTATTGTTGCTGGAACAGTTTTTCTGATGTGGTTAGGTGAACAAATTACCCAGCGAGGTATTGGTAGTGGAATATCTTTAATTATATTCTCTGGTATAGTTGCTGAAATACCAAGAGCTTTAGTTACAACTTTTGAATTAGGTAGAACAGGCGCTATTTCAACAATAATGATAATATTAATTTTTATATTACTTATAGTGACTATTATGTTTGTAGTGTTTATGGAAAGAGCTTTAAGAAAAATATTAATTAATTATCCCAAAAGGCAAATGGGAAATAAAATGTATGGTGGAGAGTCCTCGCATTTACCATTAAAAATTAATACTGCGGGAGTTATACCTGCAATATTTGCATCTGCATTATTGCTATTACCAGTAACAATGTCTAATTTTAATTTTTCTACAAATGAAACTGTGACTTCATTTGCATCTTATTTTACTCAAGGTCAGCCCTTGTATATGTTGTTGTATGCTGCGGGAATAATTTTTTTTACTTTTTTTTATACCTCGATTACATTTAATCCTGTTGAAACAGCTGAAAATTTAAGAAAGTATGGTGGTTTTGTTCCAGGTATTAGACCAGGTGAAAGTACCGCAATGTATATAGACCAAATTTTAACAAGATTAACTACAATCGGTGCTTTATATTTAACTTTAGTTTGCTTAATGCCTGAGTTTTTAATCTCAAAATATCCTATCCCCTTTTACTTGGGTGGTGCATCAATTTTAATTGTTGTTGTTGTAGCAATAGATACAGTTACTCAAATACAAACAAGATTAATGAGCGCTCAATATGAGCAATTAATAAAAAAAACTAAATTTGGCAGATAAAAGTGAATATAATATTATTTGGGCCTCCTGGTGCTGGAAAAGGAACTCAATCAAAATATTTAGAAAAAAAACTAAATAACTTTCAAGTTTCCACTGGCGATATGTTAAGAGATGAAATTAAAAAAGAAACTGGAATTGGGAAAAAAATTATTAGTTATATGGATGATGGTAAATTTGTGGATGATGAAATAGTAAATAAATTAATGAAAAATGTTATATTTAATCCTCAAAAAAAAGGCAAACTTATTTTTGATGGGTATCCTAGAACTCTGGATCAAGCTAAAAATTTAGATATGTGGTTAAGTGAGTCTAATCAAAAGTTAGATTTTATTTTTTATTTAAATGTTAACAAAAATACAATTGTAAAAAGGATTGAAAAAAGAAAAATTATAGAAAAAAGGTCTGATGATGACCTTAAAACAATCTTAAAAAGATACGATACTTACATGGAGACTACTAAGCCCGTTTTAAATTATTACTCAAACAAATCTAATTTTAACGAAATAGATGGAGGCTTAGAAATTGCTGAAATTACCAATAAAATCAATAGTATTTTAAAAGTTTAAAAGTTGACATTGAAGTAACTTCTTATATAAAAGGCTTGATTTTATCTCAAATTATGGCTCGTATCGCTGGTGTAAATATTCCGCAAAATAAAATTGTCCAAGTAGGGCTTACATATATTTATGGTATTGGTGATAAATTTTCAAAACAAATTTGTAAGGATCTTAATATAGCTAATCCAACAAGAGTAAATCAACTTACTGATGATCAAATATTAAAAATAAGAGAATATATTGATAAGCATTTTACAGTAGAAGGTGATCTTAGAAGAGACAATTCGATGAGTATTAAGCGACTGATAGATTTAGCGTGTTATAGGGGATCAAGACATAAAAAAAAATTACCAGCACGTGGTCAAAGGACCAGGTGTAATGCTAGAACAAGAAAAGGTAAAGCTATAGCAATTGCTGGTAAAAAACTAACACCTTTAAAGAAATAATTTATGGCAAAGAAAGAAATTGACAATAAAAATGATAGTAAAGAACAAAAAGTAGAAAAAAAAAGTTCTTACTCAAAAAAAAAAAAGATTAAAAAAAATATACCCAGTGGAATTGCATATGTTCAATCTACTTTTAATAACACAATTGTTTCAATTGCTGATACCCAGGGCAATATTATATCGTGGTCATCTGCTGGACAGAAAGGTTTTAAAGGATCAAGAAAATCCACACCTTATGCTGCTCAAATCGCGGCAGACACTGCAGCAACTAAAGCCTTAGAATATGGAATGAAAACATTGATGGTTGAAATCAAAGGTCCTGGTTCGGGTAGGGAAACAGCATTAAGGGCTTTGCAAGCTAGAGGTTTTAAAATTTTATCAATTAAAGATACTACCCCAATGCCACATAATGGAACAAGACCACCTAAAAAAAGGAGAGTTTAATGGAGAACACTGAAATAAATATAAAAAATTGGAAATCATTGATTAAACCGGGAAAATTAGATGTAAACTTAAGTGATGATAAATCTTATGCAAAAATAATCGCTGAACCATTAGAAAAAGGATATGGGTTAACTTTAGGGAACTCTTTAAGAAGAATATTATTATCATCCATAAGAGGCACTGCAGTTACAGCAATACAAATCGACGGCGTGTTACACGAATTTACATCAATAAAAGGTGTAAGAGAAGATGTTACAGATATAGTCTTGAATGTTAAATCTCTTGCTTTAAAGAGTAATTCTGAGGGTTTTAAAAAACTAATCTTAGATGCTAAGGGTCCAGGTGTTATTAAAGCTTCAAATATAACTCCGGTAAATGAAATTGAAATTTTAAATCCTGATCTTGTAATTTGTAATTTAGATGAAAACACAAATTTTCATATGGAAATGACAGTTGGAAATGGAAAGGGTTATGTATCTGCAGATTTTAATAAACCAGATGAGCCTCCTTTAGGACTTATACCTATAGACTCTTTATTTAGTCCTGTTAAAAAAGTTTCATATTCAGTAAGCACTGCTAGAGAGGGTAAAGCACTAGATTATGATAAATTAATTATGGAAGTTGAAACTAATGGTTCAATATCAGCAGAAGATGCCCTAGCTTATTCAGCAAGAATTTTTCAAGACCAACTTTCGATGTTTGTTAATTTTGATGAGCCTCAGGAAGTTTCTATTACAGAAACACCTAAAGAACCCGAGTTTAACAGAAATCTACTAAGAAAAGTAGATGAACTCGAGCTCTCCGTCAGATCAATGAATTGTTTAAAAAATGATAACATAATATATATAGGTGATTTAGTTCAAAAATCTGAAGGTGAAATGTTAAGAACACCTAATTTTGGAAGAAAATCATTAAATGAAATTAAAGAAATTCTAAACGGGATGTCACTATATCTTGGGATGGAAATTCCAAATTGGCCACCGGATAATATCGCAGAATTATCCAAAAAATTGGAGGAAAGCATATAAATGAGACATAAGTTTGGGTATAAAAAACTAAATAGAACGTCTGAGCATAGAAAAGCATTAATAAAAAATATGCTAAATTCTTTAATCAAATACGAGCAAATTATTACAACTTTACCGAAGGCAAAATTAATAAAGCCGCAAGCAGAAAAGTTAATAACTTTAGGAAAAAGGAAAAATTTAGTTAATACAAGAGTTTTAATTTCTAAACTACAAGACAAAACAAATGCTAATAAAATATTAAATACATTATCAAAACGCTATGAAAACAGAATGGGTGGATATACTAGAATAGTTAAAGCGGGATACAGATACGGTGATAACTCTCCAATGGCTGTCATTGAATTTGTAGACAGAGATATTGATGCTAAAAGAAAATATAAAAAGAAAAAAAAGGAAGATCCCAAAACAGAGGATAAGAACAAAAAACAAATTTCAGCATAATTTTTTTTAAGTGATGGATAGGTCTTATAAAATAAAACCAATTCATGCATCTATGCGTTTAGACAGATGGATCAAAAATAATATTGGAAAATTTCCTCAATCTTTATTAGAAAAATCTATAAGAAAGGGAAAAATTAAATTAAATAAAAAAAAAACAAGATCCTCATACAAACTTAAAAATGGTGATGAATTAAGTTTTAGCAATTTTAATTATAAATACACTAAAAATGAAAAGTATAAATACATACCTTCACAAAGAAACTTAAACGAGAATGAAAAATCATTAATAGAGGACAATAATGATTTTATTGTAATAAATAAAAAAGCTGGTACTTCCGTACAAGGTGGAACAAAATCTAAAAATAATTTAATAGATATTTTTTCTGGCAGCAAATTTTTTAAAGATACAAAACCTTATTCAGTACATCGTTTGGATAAAGATACATCCGGTGCAATGATTATTGCTAAAAATTATATAAGTGCAAAATTATTAACATCGCTTTTTAGATTAAGAAAGATTCATAAAACTTATCTCGCAATTTGTCATGGAATTTTTAAAGATAAAAAGGGTGAAATTAGAGGTGATTTGATTAAATATGAAAAAGATAAAAAAATTTCTGAGTTAGCAATAACATATTATAATGTTATTAGCTCTAATAATTTTTTTAGTTTTGTTGAACTAAAACCTATAACCGGTAGAAAACATCAACTGCGAAAGCAATTATCATATATGGGTAATCCAATTGTAGGAGATAATAAATACAATATATTAAAACTTAAATCTAAAAGCGAAAAAAAATTAATGTTACACTCGCATAAAATTAAATTTCTAATAAATAACAAAAAATACAATTTTAATGCTGAGCTTCCTGATTATTTTAACAATTATTTAAAAAAAAAAAGATTAATAATCTAAATTAATCAATAAATTTTTTTCTAATTTTTTTAACATATCAGTTTTATCAACTTTTTTAATATTATTGATGTTTGTAATGCCCCTATCACTTATTCCACATGGTATAATTTTTTTGTATTCTTTTAAACTATTTGAATAATTTATTGAAAATCCATGAAATGCTACCCATTTTTTTACTCTGATACCTAAAGCAGCAATTTTTTTGATTTTGTCATTGTCGTTAATCCATATACCTATATTTTTTCTATCATTAAAAGATTTAATATTTAGTTCTTCTAAAGTTTTTATTATGGTTTTTTCGATTGCTAAAATAAACTTTCTTATGTCTTTTTTTCTTCTATTTAAATCTATAACCATGTAACAAATTATTTGACCTGGTCCATGCCATGTTATTTTTCCACCTCTATTAGATTTTAAAATCTTAATCGATTTATCAATTATTTCTTTTTCTTTAAAATTTGTTCCTGCTGTAAAAATTGATTTGTGTTCTAAAAACCATATAAGTTCTTTTCCATTATAATTTGCTACATTTTCAACTCTTTTTTCAAGTACATTAATTGCCTTTTTGTAATTAACAGGTTTTATTGATTTTTTGATCTCTATATCCATTTAAAAATTGTATTATATGTATTTTGTATTAATAGTTCTAATAAATTTTAAAACTTATTAAAATGTCTACATTAAAAAAAAGCAAAGATAAAAAAGTAAATTTTGAATTTAATAAAGAATACATAAAAGTTATTGTTGAAAAAATTCAAAATAACGATGTTAACTTTTTATCAAATTCATTTAAAGAGATGCATCCTGCTGATGCTGCAGATATAATCGAGCACTTAAATCAAAGTGATCGTGAAAATTTAATTAAATTGAACAAATTTAATATAAATCCAGAGATATTTGTAGAATTAAATGAAAACATACAATCAGAAATAGTTAAAATGTTATCATCTGAGTCTATTGTCTTTATTCTTAAAAATTTAGAGTCAGATAATGCAATAAAAATTTTAGAAAATATTGATGAAGAGAATAAAAATCAAATTCTTTCATCACTACCCCCTAAAGATAGATTTATTCTTCTAGAAAGCTTGAGTTATCCCGAAGATACCGCTGCACGAATAATGCAAAGAGAATTTACTGCAATACCTAGTAATTGGTCTGTGGGTCAAACAATTGATTATTTAAGAGAAAACAAGGATTTACCAGAACAATTTTTAGAAATTTATATAATAGATAACGAATTCAAACCTCTTGGCACTGTTCCATCATCTAAAGTTTTAAGAACCTCAAGGGAAACTAAGATGATTGATATAATGCTCAAATCTCAAGTGACTATACCTGTTGAAATGGACAAAGAAGAAGTAGGAAGGTTATTTGAAAATTATAATCTGAATTCTGCAGCTGTAATAGACAAAAATGAAAAATTAGTTGGAATGATTACAAGTGATGACATATTAACTGTTTTAAAAGAAGAAGCAGAAGAAGATACTCTAAGATTAGCAGGTGTAGGTGATGAAGAAATTACTGATAGTGTAATTAAAAAAACCCAAAGACGTTTTAACTGGCTTTTGTTAAACTTATTCACCGCTTTTCTTGCAACATGGGTAATTAGTAAATTCGGTGCAACTATAGAACAAATGGTTGCCTTAGCCTTTTTAATGCCAATTGTTGCTTCTATGGGCGGCAATGCTGGCATGCAAACATTAGCAGTAACTATAAGAGGAATTGCTACAAATGATTTAACTGACAGTAATTTTCTAAAAATTGTTTTGAAAGAATTTAATATAGGAGTTCTTAATGGAATAATTTTTGCAATAATTAGTGCTCTAATTGTACAACTATGGTTTAAAGATTATGTGTTATCAATAATTATTTCTGTTTCAATGACGTTAAATATGATTGTTGCTGGTTTATTCGGAATTTTAATACCAGTAACACTTAAAAAATTTAATATAGACCCAGCCATAGCATCAAGTGTTTTTGTTACTACAATAACAGACGTTATTGGTTTTCTATCGTTTCTAGGTATAGGCGCATATTTTTTTTATAATTAATAATTATCAATTAGTCTAATACCCTGAATGTAAAAAGAAAAAAAAATCTTTACATTTTTTTTTGTTATATATTTACTAAGATTATTTTTATTTCTTAACTCTAAATACTCAATTTTTAAATTTTTATTATTGTTAATAAATTTCTTAATTATTACTTTATTTTTTAAATCTTTTTTTAATAAATTAAACATTCTTTTTATTTTAGAAACAATTAAAGCGGACTTTTTTATAGAGTTATAACTTAATAACTTATTTCTTGAAGAGTAAGCTAGACCATTCCTCATTCTTTTTGTTCTACATAATATGACATTTACTCTCGATTTTTTTTTTTTTAAGAATTCTTTAATTATCAAATACTGCTGATAGTCTTTTTCTCCTAAAAATAATTTTTTAACTTTTATTTTTTTCATGTATTGATTTATTACGCTCAAAACACCTTCAAAATGTCCTGGCCTATATTTTGCACATAAAACTTTTTTTGAATTACTAATTTTAAATTTATTTTTATTTTTGTTTTTATATACATCTTTTACAGTAGGTATTAAAACATAGTCAACTTTGAGACTATTAAGCAATTTAATGTCTTTTTTAATATTTTTTGGATAATTTTTGTAATCCTTTTTTTCATTAAATTGAGTAGGGTTAACAAATATACTTACTAAAGTTTTATTACATTTATTTTTAGATTTTTTAATCAAACTTACATGACCTTGATGTAATGCTCCCATAGTAGGCACAAAACCAATATCTACCTTGAAATTAACTTCTTTATTAAGTTTATTAATGCTTTTAAAAATAATCATTTATGATACTTGACTAATAATAGTTATTTATGATCAAACAAGCAATAATACCTTTAGCTGGACTTGGTACAAGACTACTACCATTAACAAGCGTTTTTGCCAAAGAATTATTGCCGATGAATGGTAAGGCCGGCATTGAATACATATTGGATGAATGTGTTGATGCAGGCATTAAAGAGGTTGTATTTATAATTTCTAAAAACAAAATGATGATAAAAAATTATTTTTATAAAGATAGTTTTTATAAAAAAATAATTAAAAAAAAAGGTGATAAAAGAATAATTAATGAATATAGAAAAATCCTTAAATATAAAAAGATGATAAAATTTGTATATCAAAATAAACCTTTGGGCACTGGGGATGCTGTACTTAAAACAAAAAAATTTATTAAAGACAAATATTTTTTGATGTTATTGCCGGATGACTTAATAGTAAAGAGAAATTGTTCAAAAGATATGATTAGAATAAGTATGAAAAATAAATGTTCTGTCATGGCGAGTATGAAAGTTAAAAAAAACAATGTAAGCAGGTGGGGTATATATTCAGTATCCAAAAGTCTTAATAAAGATAATTTTTTAATTAAAGATGTAATTGAAAAACCAAATATTAAAAATGCACCTTCAAGAAATGCAGTGATAGGAAGATATATTCTTCCAAATAAAATATTTTCTAAACTAAAAAATCTTAAACCGGGCAAGGGTGGTGAAATTCACATTACTGATGCAATTAAAAAATTAATAAATGAAGGTGATAAATTTATTGGACATAAATTTCATGGCAAATATTTAGATTGTGGAAGTATGTCTGGATATATAAAGTCGGGAATAGAAATATCTAAATTATGAAATTATGCATGATAGGTACAGGTTATGTTGGCTTGGTTAGTGGAGTTTGTTTTTCAGATCTTGGCAATACTGTTTATTGTGTAGATAATGACATTGAAAAAATTAATGCACTTAACAAAGGAATAATTCCAATATATGAACCTGGACTAGAAGAAATTCTAAAACGTAATTACAAACAAAAAAGATTAATTTTTACAAATAATTTAAGTGAGGCAGTAAAAAACTCAGATATAATATTTATCTGTGTTGGTACCCCAACTAAAAAAAAAAGCAACTCAGCTGATTTAAAATACGTTTATAATGTTGCTAATAATTTAAAAAAATTAATTAAGACCTATAAAATTATTGTTACAAAGTCTACAGTACCTTTAACAACAGGTGATAAAATTGAAAAGATTTTGATAAAACAAAAAAAAAAAAAAATTGTAGATATTGTGTCTAATCCTGAGTTTTTAAGAGAGGGTGAAGCAATCAGAGATTTTTTATATCCCGATAGGGTAGTAATCGGAACTGATAGCGATAAAGCTAATAAGTATTTAAAGTCTCTTTATTTACCAATAATAAAAAAAACAAGTAGATATTTTAAGACCTCAAGACGTGGTGCTGAATTAATCAAGTACGCATCAAATGCTTTTCTAGCAACAAAGATATCTTATATTAATGAATTAGCCAATCTATGCGAAAAAACAGGCATTGATATTAAAGAAATTTCACAAGGAATGGGCTTAGACCAAAGAATAGGGGATAGATTTTTAAGAGCAGGCCCAGCATATGGAGGCTCATGTTTTCCAAAGGATACTAGAGCAATAATTGATACAGCAGATAAATTTAAATCAAATTTATCAATAATAAAATCAGTAATTAAATCAAATGATGATAGAAAAAAATTATTAACTGAAAAAGTTTATAAAATTTTTAAAAATAATCTTAAAAATAAATTGATAACTTTTTTAGGAGTTACTTTTAAGCCTAACACGGATGATATGAGAGAAGCATCAAGTTTATATATGATACCAAAATTATTGAAAAAAGGAGCTAAGATTAATTATTTTGATCCGTCAGGTCAAAAAAATTGAGTTTAAAAGTTTTAAAAATATTAAATACTGTAAAAATATTAATCAAGCGTGTTTAAAATCAGATTTAATCATACTCCACACTGAATGGAACGAATTTAAAACTTTAAATTTCAAAAAATTAATAAAAAAAAATAATTTTATAATTTTTGATATGCGTAATTTATATTCAACAAAATCAATGAAAAAAAAAGGTATTAACTATTTAGGTATAGGCAGATAATCATTTTATCTCAAATATTGCATCGATCTCAACAGCAACACCCAGTGGCAAGCTATTTACACTCACTGCTGCTCTTGTGTGTTTTCCTTTATCACCTAGTATTTTTACTAATATATCTGATGCACCGTTAACTACTTTTGGCTGTTCTATAAAATTATCTGTTGAATTAACAAAACCAACAATTTTTACACAATTTAAAATACGGTTTAAATCGCCAGATAAAACTTTTTTTGTTTGTGATATTATATTCAAAGCACATCTTTCAGCAGCTTTATAACCCTCTTCAACCGTCAGATTTTTACCTAACTTACCCTTAATTAAATCACCGTTAATATCGATCGATATTTGACCAGATACATATAATAAATTACCAATAATTTTGCTAGCAACATATGAGCCCACTGGATCTGGCGCTGGAGGCAATTTTAAATTATTTTTTTTTAAATTATCTTCAATTGTCATCTTTCAATAATTTTTTCTTTACTTTATTTATTTTTTTTTTTTCTTTTTTCCACTCTTTATCTTGATAGGTTTTTGTTTCATTTATCATTTTAGTTGTGCTAGAGATCGTTTTTTTTTTTAAATCATTGGATTTGCATTTTAAATAATCAATTGTTGACTTTTTAAAATTATTACAGGACACTTCCTCAGCATGAGCATTACTTAAGGTTAACAAAAATATTAAAATATAAATTTTATTAATCATTTTTTTTTCCTCTTGTTACTATCATATTCTTTTCTCTTCTCAATTAATATTAATGCCTCTTCCATTGAAAGTTCCGCGGGGTCTTTTTCCTCAGGTATTGTAGCATTTAATGATTTGTATTTGATGTAAGGTCCGTACTGACCTTTCATAATTCTTACTGGTTTTTTATCTTCAGGATGCTCACCCAAATCTTTTATCATTGAGGATGAAATTCTTCCTGGTTTTGCTTCTGATATTAAAGTTATCGCTCTATTTAATCCTATATTAAATAATTCATCGATAT
>MDTB01105110.1_pt1 | contig 35616 bp, 34 predicted proteins | sample 811161 | NCBI WGS metagenome assembly MDTB01 (sample SAMN05326650, study PRJNA326480) | marine metagenome | isolation source: seawater | place: Mediterranean Sea | collected 2009 | reverse complement strand
TTTTTTATTTATTATCTTTTTTTCAATAACTTTCTTTATTGGCATTTTTTTAGGAGTAACTTTTTTTGAACTAGCTTTTTTAGGACTAGCTTTTTTTGAACTAGCTTTTGTAGGACTAGCTTTTTTAGGAGTGACTTTTTTAGGAGTGACTTTTTTAGGAGTAGCTTTTTTAGGAGTGACTTTTTTAGGAGTGACTTTTTTAGGAGTAGCTTTTTTTGAACTAGTTTTTTTTCCAACAGTTTTTTTAGCAACAATCTTTTTTACCGCAGTCTTCTTTGATACAGTTTTTTTTGCAGGCTTTTTAACGGTTTTTTTAGTTTCTGTTTTTTTTATCTTCTTTTTTACACTCATCAAGAATATCCCTAAAAGGTTGAGGCTAGTGCAAAGCATTTATCAGAATAAGTTAGCTTTTACAAGATTTTATCAATTAGTCACCCTCACCAGGATTTTTGCTAAAATATTTTTCAAATTTATTTTCCTCACCGTTATATTTTTCGCCATCTTCAGGACCATCCTTCATTATTGTAATGTTTGGCCATTTATCAGCATATTCAGTATTTATTTTTAACCATTTTTCCGTACCGTCTTTTGTATCTGGATGAATAGCTTCAGCTGGGCACTCAGGTTCACAAACACCACAGTCAATACACTCCTCAGGATGGATAACAAGCATATTTTCACCTTCATAAAAGCAATCAACAGGGCAAACATCTACACAATCCATAAATTTACATTTTATGCATTCTTCAGTAACTACATAAGTCATTACAAATTCCTTTTACTTAAAATTTCTTTTCTTATTTTTCCTGCTTCTTTATCTGAGATGTATAGTAAGCCTGATAATCTTCTAATAAAGTTCGATTCAAAAGGATCAATAAGTCCATCTGCACAAATTATTTCACACATCATACCAAAGACAATTTTTTTATTTTCTAACTCATAATGATCGTTTATGATTTTTGACCACTCATACAGATCTGTTGAAGCCTCTTCTTTTTCGCTAGCACTTTTTATAAGATTTTTTGCTTCATCGTCTTCATAATTAAATTGCTGAATAATTAACCTGTTGATGGCTTCAATTTCTTTTTCATCTTTTTTACCATCAATATTTGCAGCACGTAGAAGTAAAACAGCGACAGCTTCTTCAATTTTAGAATTATCAACTGAACTTTTTTTTTCATCATTAGAAGTTTCTTTTTTAAAAAATTTTTTTATTAGTTGTCTCATTTAAAATATTTTCCTAAATTATTGTGATCTTTTTATATAACTCCATAGCTTCTTTAGCATTAAGTCTATTTTTTGCAAAATTTTTTACTGAAATAACAAAAATATTATCAAATTTAGTCAATGTTATAACATCTCCAATTTTTATCTTAATTGATGGCTTTGATACCCTTATTTTATTAATTTTAACATAGCCCGAAAGAATTATTTTTTGTGCCTTAGCTCTTGATTTTATTAACCGTGATCTAAATAACCAATTATCAATCCTTTGCTCATTAATATTCTGGTGTTCTAAAATGTTAATTGCTTTATTCAAATTTAACTCTTTCTTTCAATTTTTTTAAGTCAGTATTTTCAGAGAAAAAATTTGAAATATTTTCTTTTTGAGGGTTTCTTTTGAATTTTTTAGACTTTTTTTGATTTTTTCCTCCGTAAACATATTTCTTTTTATACCATATGTTCATATCATCTAAAATGATTTGGTTGTCATTAGCTGTGTCTATTTTCTTGTTATTTTTTATAAAACCAAGGTCCTTTATAATTGACTTAATATTTTCCTTTGAGCATCCTAATAAAGAGATCATTTCATCATTTATTAAGAAGCTTTTATCTTTTTTATCTTTTTCAATCTTTTTATAAATTATTTTATCTAATCTCTCAATAATATCTGCTCTAATAGCCATTTTACCAATTATTATGTAGCCTAAAATTTTATATATTTCATATGATATATTTGGATTAACAGGGCAAGATGTAATTCCTGCTTTTGGCAGATTCTCTCTAATAATTTTAATATCATTTTGATTATAATTTTTTTCAGTATTATTAATCCATAAGGATATTAGTAGTTCAGTTGCTTTTGGTTTAACAGTAGCAGGAAAAAAAATAGAAAATTTTCCTATTTTAACCCCAAGTCTTCTTAATTCTTGCCTTGATTTTTGATCTAAATTTTTTATTTCTGTTTCAATATTTTTTCTTTTTATTAATCCTAATTCCTCCGTGAGCCTATATGCTATTCCTTTAGCGCCAGGAGATAAATTTGAAGTAATTTTTAATGAAAGAATCTCTTTTAAATTTAGATTTATATAATCCTTTATCCAATCTTGAAATTTTTTCTCAAGAACTTTTTTAATATTTGCATCTAAATACTCATCACAATAAATAAAAATGTTTGGGTTAAGTGGAGTATCACTTGGCTTTAAACCAGCAATTTTTTCATTATTTAAATATATATATAGATCAGGCTTTAGAATAAATTCATCAAATTTACATGATAGAATTTTTGATGATTTTTTTTTCATTTCTGTTTCTATTGATTTTGATATAGCGGGTTTAATTTGTCTGAGATATTGTTCAGAAATTACTTTTTCTATATTTAACTTTAAACCTTGAATCTTTCCAAAATATTCACCTTCTACTGTTATTTCACCCAAATCGTTAATTCCAGATAGTATGTCCTTCTTATCTTTATACTTTATTCTTAATTTACTCGATTTTTTTTCTACAAATCTCTCAGTTAATGAATTGTGTAAAGAGTCTGATAACTTATTTTCAATTTCTCTTGTTTTTTTTTGCCATATTATTGGATTTTCTATCCACTTCTCTTTTTGAGAAACATATGTCCAAGTTCTAATACCTGAAAGCCTCATTAATAAAGAATTAATATCTCCATAATATTTATCATAAGTTTTGACTTGAGAATTAAGCCATTTATCTGATAATTTTTTATTAGTGCATAGCTCTTTAAAGATTGATGAAATGATCCTTGAATGCTCCCCCTCACTGATATTTCTAAAATCAGGTATTTGAGAAGTTTCCCATAGGACTCGAATATATTCTTCATTACTTGCCATTTCTAATATTTCTTTATCCTGACTTAATCTTATTAGTACCTTAAGATCGTCTGAATATCTCGACATACCGAGTTCAATTTTTGCTGGAATAGTTTTCAAACTTTCAATTAATTTATTAACTGATGAAAAATTTAGATTTTTGTTTCTCCATTTTGCAGAATTTAATGGGATGAATCTATGATCTTCAATTCTCGCTACGATTTCATGATCAATTTCATTAGCCTGACCTGTAACCCCGAATGTTCCGTCTTGTTGATATCGTCCAGCCCTTCCCGCTATCTGAGCTAATTCATGAGGATAAAGTTTCCTAAAGTTCTCTCCATCAAATTTTTCAGTTTCTGCAAATGCAATATGATTAAGATCTAAATTGAGACCCATTCCAATGGCATCAGTGGCAACAATGTAATCTACTTCACCTTTTTGATACATTTCAACTTGAGCATTTCTTGCTTGTGGACTCAGCGATCCCATAACTATTGCAACACCACCTTTTTGTCTTTTTATTATTTCTGCTATTCCGTAAACAGACTGAACTGAAAAAGCAACTATTGCCGTTCTCTTTGGAAGGTGACTAATTTTTTTATATCCAGTATAGGTTAATTTTGAAAATCTCTCCCTATCTTGAAATCTTATGTCATGCACAAGCTTTTTAATTACTTTTTTAGATATCATTGAGCCCATAAAAAGAGTTTCACTCATACCTCGAGCATTCATTATTCTATCTGTAAAAATATGTCCTCTTTCAGGATCATCAATTAATTGAATTTCATCAATTGCTAAGAATTCTACGGGAATATTTACAGGCATAGACTCAACTGTGCATACCCAATATCTTGGATTATCTGGAATTATTCTCTCTTCCCCAGTAATCATTGCAACTCTTGAGGGCCCTACTATTGAAACCATTTTGTCATATACTTCTTTTGTAAGTAGTCTCAATGGAAGACCAATCATACCAGATTTATGAGCTGCAAGTCTCTCGATTGCATAATAAGTCTTTCCAGTATTCGTAGGTCCTAAGGCGGCAATAATAGTCATAAATTTCTTTTACAAAGTTTTTCTTTATATTTAAATTAATAAATAAAATAAATACACTATATGTAGTACTTACAACAATATGATATAGAGACTACTATAAGAACATACCATGACCGAATCAGTTACACCTTGAATTTCATGTTATGTTCTATACTACATATATGTATAATTAGTTAATAATACACTATACATAAAGAATAGATTTATTAGATAATTAATGTAAAATATTTTTTTATTTTTTAAAAATATAAAGGATTTAATATGGATTTTTCAATTCCAAAAGAAATTTCAGATTATCTTAATATTCTAGATGATTTTATAGAAAACAAAATTAAACCTCTAGAAAATAAAGATGATAATATTCGTTTTTTTGATCACAGAAGAGAGCATTCGAGGACTAATTGGGATAATGGAGGCCTTCCAACTGAGGAATGGGAAGATCTTCTTGGAGAAATGAGAAAACTTGCTGATCAGGAGGGTCATTTAAGGTATGGGTTACCAAAAGAATATGGAGGAAAAGATGGCTCTAATTTATCGATGGCAATTATACGTGAACATTTAGCATTAAAAGGCCTAGGCTTACACAATGATTTACAAAATGAGAATTCTATAGTTGGAAATTTTCCTCAAGTTCTGATGTTTAGAGATTTTGGTACAAAAGAACAAAAAGATAAATTTATTAACGGAATGTTAGATGGCTCTCATAGAATATCTTTTGGACTGACTGAGCCTGATCATGGATCAGATGCCACCTGGATGGAAACAAATGCTGTACCAGAAAGAAGGGATGGGGTGGATGGATGGCTAATTAATGGTCAGAAAACTTGGAATACTGGAATACATAAAGCAAATTATGATATGATTTTTGCGAGGACAAGTGGAGATAATGGATCACCAAAAGGAATAACTTGTTTTTTAGTCCCTTCATCTGCTGATGGTTTTGTGGTGGAAGAATTTATGTGGACATTTAATATGCCAACTGACCATGCATTAATAAGTCTTAAAGATGTTTGGGTTCCATCTTCATCTATATTAGGGCAATTAGATAGAGGCTTAGATCTTGCTCAACACTTTGTTCATGAAAATAGAATTAGACAGGCAGCATCCGGTGTTGGAGCCGCCCAATATTGTATAAATATGAGTGTAGAATATGCAAAGGAACGCAAACCTTTTGGAAAAGCCTTATCAATAAATCAAGCAATACAATTTCCCTTAACAGAACTTCATACAGAGTGTGAGATGATCAGGAATTTAGTTTATAAAACCGCTTGGCAAATGGATCAAATGACAAAACCAGAAGTTGCTATTCATTTATCAGATAAGGTCTCTATGTGTAATTATCGTTCTAATAGAATGGTTTGCGAAGCAGCTGACCAAGCAATTCAAGTGCATGGTGGTATTGGTTATTCTCGTCATAAACCCTTTGAGCATATTTACAGACACCATAGGCGTTACAGAATAACCGAGGGCTCAGAAGAAATTCAGATTCGTAAAGTAGCTGGATTTCTTTTTGATTTTTTAAAAAGATAAATAAAGGATTAACTTTATGAGAATTTCCAAATCTTTTATTTTATTATTTATAATTTTTATTTTTTTTAATGATCAAGCGAAATCTAATCTCTCTATAGATACAGATTTAAAAATTTTAAAAGCTCAATCTGAGGAAGGAAATCCTGATGCAAAATTCTATTTGGGAAGTTTATATTATATTGGAAAAGGAATAGATAAAAATTATTTAAAGGCTGTAGATTTATTTAAAGAGGCCTCTGATGCAGGTAATGTTTCAGCAACTTTTAATCTCGGCATTATATATGCCAAGGGGCGTGGAGTTGAAATTGATGAAAAAAAAGCTTTTGAGTATTATAAAAAAGCAGCATTCGGTGGGCTTGCTCAAGCCCAATATAATTACGCTTTATGGCTCAGAGAAGGAAGGGTGGAGGAAGCAAATCCGATTGAAGCGATGGAATGGTTTAAGGTTTCGTCAAATAAAAATTTTGATAGGTCTTTAATTGAACTTGCCAAAGGCTATGAAGATGGTTCCGCTGGCAGAAGAGACTATAGAGAGGCGGTAAAACTCTATAGAAGAGCAAGATCTAATGAGGATGTGAGGGATAATTCACCTTATTTAAATTCTACCTTTTATTTAGGTAGACTGTATCTTAAGGGTTTGGGCGTAAGTAAAGATATTAAAAAAGGTCTTAGATTTATAAAAGAAGCTTCGGATGGTAACGTTATTGAAGCTTTATTAGAAATGGCTAAAATTTATGAAGAGGGAAGGTATATAGAAAAAAACCTTAAATCAGCTTTAAATAATTATATCAAACTAAAAAATATAGGTTTTATTGACGAACAAGATAATATTGGAAGAATAAAAGAAATTCTTAATATTGAATAATAAAACTATCTTGACGTAATCATTTAGTCGATATAGAAAACTGACTTGAAGTTAAATTAATGATTGGTATCAAAAATGTCTAGGCTATGTGAATTAAGCGGAAAAGGTGTGATGACTGGCAATAACGTAAGTCATGCAAAAAATAGAACAAGAAGAAGATTTTTACCTAACTTATGTAATGTAAGTCTTGCAAGTGATAAACTAAATCAAACTATTAGGCTAAAAGTTAGCGCACATGCCTTAAGATCTGTAGAGCATCTTGGTGGTCTTGATAATTACTTAATAAAAGCTAAAAACTCTAGTCTTTCAGCTAAAGCTAGGAAGCTTAAAAAGAAAATTTTGAATAATTAATTATTAACCTTAATTTTTTTTCTTACATTAGAAGTTTTGAATTCTTCATCAAACAGCCCTGCTAATTGCTCTGTGATTGCTCCCCCTAATTGTTCAGCATCAACTATGGTTACTGCTCTTCTATAGTATCTATTAACATCATGTCCAATACCAATTGCAGTTAATTCGATGGAAGGGTCTACTTCGATTTTTTGGATCACTTGCTTTAAATGTCTTTCAAGGTAATTTCCTGCATTAACTGATAGTGTAGAGTCATCAACTGGAGCACCATCTGATATGACCATTAAAATTTTTCTTTGTTCAGGTCTGGCAATAAGTCGGCTGTAAGCCCATTCAAGGGCTTCGCCATCAATATTTTCTTTAAGTAATCCCTCTCTAAGCATTAAACCAAGGTTTCGTTTTGACCTTCTCCATGGTTCATCCGCAGTTTTATAAATAATGTGACGCAGGTCATTTAGTCTTCCTGGCCCAGGTTGTTTTCCATTTTCTATCCATTCCTCTCTTGACTTCCCGCCCTTCCAGGCCTTTGTTGTGAAACCAAGAACCTCAGTTTTTACCGAACATCTCTCCAAAGTTCTCGCTAAAATATCAGCACACATAGCAGCAATAGTTATTGGCCTACCTCTCATTGATCCAGAGTTATCAATTAAAAGAGAGACAATTGTATCTCGGAATTCAATATCCTTTTCCATTTTAAAAGACAGAGGTGAGGTTGGATCGATAATAACTCTTGTTAGTTTTGAGACGTCTAATAATCCCTCCTCTAAATCAAATTCCCAAGAGCGATTTTGCTGAGCTAATAATTTTCTTTGAAGCTTATTGGCGAGTCTAGTAACTGCTCCTTGGAGGTGATTAAGTTGCTGATCTAAGTACTCTCTTAATTTATCTAATTCATCAATTTCACATAAATCAATAGCTTTAATTTGTTCATCATTTTTATCGGTAAATATTTTATATGGAAGCTCTCGTCGCGCTTCATTATCATTGCCCCTTCCTCTAGCTGCTTGTGCCATACTATCATCATCATTATCAGATTCCTCTGCCATTTCAGACATATCTGTATCAATTGACTCATCCTCTTCTGGGATTCCGTCATCAATTTCAGAGTCTTCTGGTTGAGACTCTTCTTCTGAAGAAGCGTTATCCTCTGAGTCCGAGGTTTCCTCTATATTATTTTGATCTTGATCCTCATCCTTATCATCATCTTCAGGATCGTCACCTAATTCGTCACCTAGTTCTAAGTCACTGATAAGCTTTCTAGTAATTTTTGCGTACTCAGATTGGTTATTAAAAGACTCAACAAGGCTATCAATAGAAGTATTAGCCCTTTCTTCAATCCATTCTTTCCAGGGTTCTATATATTCTTGAGCTTCATCTATTTTATTTCCTGTCAAACGTTCCATGACCATATATGATAAGGCTTCAATCATTTTAGTATCAGGATTATCGTTGTTAACAGATAAAATCTTTCTTTTTATTTTATTAACCTCCATTTGCTGTAAGTTTTTAGAAACCCCAGACATAGTGTTAGCACCTATGGCATCGCACCTTACTTTTTCAAGAACATTATATATTCCTCTAGCATTTTGTCCCTGAGGCTCATATTTTTTATCTACTATTTCTTTATGATGTGCCAAAAAAAGTGCTAATGAATCTGCCTCTCCCCTCAAGGAATTAATCTGATCACTATCCATATTTTTATTTGGCATTGGTAATCTTGCTTTTAATCCACTCAGATTACCTTTATCAGCGCCAAAACTAACTGTTAATTCGTCTTGCTTTGAGATAGAACGCATTGCCATAGTTAAGGCGCGTTTAAATTCATCTATATTAGAAAATTTACTTGTCACTTGTATCTTCAGCAGGCAACATTTGAGATTCTAATAGTTCTTCACCAAAGCATCTTTGATAAAATTCAGCAATTGTTTGTCTTTCAAGTTCATCACATTTATTTAAAAAAGTTAATTTGAAACTAAGACCAATATCACTGAGAATTTCTGTATTTTGTGCCCAAGTTAAAACTGTTCTTGGGCTCATTACAGTTGATATATCGCCATTGATAAAGCTATTTCTTGTTAAATCAGCAACTCTAATCATTTTTGATATTGTTTCTTTTCCATTTTTATTATTAAAGCTTTTGGCTTTAGCCGAAACAATATTTAATTCATCACTATGCGGAAGATAATTAAGGGCACTAACAATAGACCATCTATCCATTTGACCCTGATTAATTTGTTGAGTTCCGTGGTATAAACCAGATGTATCTCCAAGACCTACTGTATTAGTTGTAGCAAATAATCTAAAAAATTTATGTGGAGTAATTATTTTATTTTGATCTAAAAGGGTGAGTTTCCCAGAAATTTCTAAAACTCTTTGAATAACAAACATTACATCAGGCCTACCTGCATCATATTCATCAAAAACAAGTGCTACAGGATTTTGAATAGCCCAAGGTAATAAACCTTCCCTAAATTCTGTAACTTGTTGGCCTTCTTTAAGGGTTATCATATCTTTGCCAATTAAATCTATTCTACTGACATGACTATCAAGATTTATTCTGATACATGGCCAATTTAATCTTGCAGCAATTTGTTCAATATGTGTTGATTTTCCTGTACCATGATAACCTTGCACCATAACTCTTCTATCATGCGCAAATCCAGCCAGTATTGCTATAGTAGTTTCATGATTAAATAAATAATCCTCATCTATTTCAGGAACATACTCATTTTTTTTTGAATAACCTGGAACCATTAAATCGGTATCAAGTCCAAAAATATCTCTAACTGATATTTTTTTATCTGGGCTCCCTATGTCCAAGGTTGATTGTGTGTCAGTATTCATAAACTTTTCCTTTAAATTTTATTCTTAAGTTGTGTAGCAAATTAAAATTAAATTTAACAGTGCCCTTGTGATTTTAGATATTTATAAGCGCTTATAACCTCTTTTAAAAGGTCTTCTTGAGAATTATCTCCACCATTAGTGTCAGGATGGAGTTTTTTAACAACTTCATTAAATTTCTTTCTAATCTGGTTTTTTGTTGATTTCGAATTATATTTAAGAATTTGGAAGGCTTCTTCTGATTTTTTACTATTTTTCAAAATATTTTTGTTATGTTTTGTCTTTTCCTTTTCTTCAAAAAAATTAAATGGATCATTAAAAGCACTTCCATCTTTTCTGGCAAAATTAGAAAAATAGTTAGCTTGTGGGTTTGTACCAGATTTCCAAGTCGGTCTATGGCCAATAATAGAGGAGATTTGATAGTCTATTATTTCTTCCTCACTCATTCCTTCAAAAAAATTATAATTTTTGTTGAAATCTTTTATATGATCAAGGCAATAATAGTATTCATGAGAGGTTTTAGTTTTAGCAAGAAACTCTCCATTCTTACTACAACCCCCGTATTCACATCTTCTTTTAAAGGTTTTTTCTTTAGGTCTTATTCTAAGATTATTAAAATATTTAGAATTCAATTTCATTTAGACTTTTTTCCTTTTACTAATCTAGAAAATATAGTTTTTTTATATAGTCTGATATAGTAAAAAATTAAAAATGGAAATTAAAGAAAATATTATAAAAAAACTTTCCGAGGCTTTTCAACCGACCGAATTAGAAGTTGAAGATCAATCCTATTTGCATGCGAATCATAATGAAAATGCAAAAAAAGGCGGAACTCATTTTAAGGTATTTATTCGTTCAGAAAAATTTACAAATATTAGGTCAATTGATAGACATAGAATGGCTATGGAAACTTTGAGTGATGAATTTAAAAATGGCCTTCATGCAGTATCATTTGATTTAAAAACTTTGGATGACTAAAATTTTTTATTTATAATTAGTTTGGGGATAAAATGTACTTCTTGAAAAATATATATATTAATTTTTTTTTACTATTTTTGATTTTAACTCAATTTTCTTTTGCTAAGGAAGATATTGTTGATGAGATAGTCGTTACTGGTTCATATATTAAAACTAGTTCAAAGAGCGGTACGTCAGCTGTAGACTTAATTTTTCGTGAAGAAATTGAAGGAATAGGAGCTTTTTTAGCTTCTGATATTACAAAAAATCTCTCAATTAATTCCGGTTCAGAAAATAATACTGATGCTTTTACTTCGGGCAATACTCAAGGCACTTCAAATATTAATCTTAGAGGTATAGGTTTATCTTCAACTTTAGTCTTAATTAATGGAAGAAGGCAGACTGTAACTGGTGCAACTTCTAATGATGGAAGTGTTTTTGTAAATACATCTATAGTTCCATTAATAGCTCTTGAAAGGGTTGAAGTTCTTAAAGAGGGAGCCGCATCAATTTATGGCTCTGATGCAGTTGCAGGCGTTGTGAATTATATTTTTAGAAGAGATTTTAATGGACTTGAGTTAGATATTTCAAATAAAAGAACTGAAAGTGGTAATCAAAAAGATCAATCAATTAGTTTTATTTTAGGAAATAATAATAATTCTCTACATTGGGTTTTAGCTAGCAGTATTCTTAACAGATCCGCTATGAGAGGAAGCGTAAAACCTGAGTTATCTCAATTAGCAATTAGTGGTCTTGGGAATAGTTTTCTTTTATTTGGACCATCAGAGGTAAATCAAGGACCTTATTTTGGAACCTATAATTCATTTGAAAATGTTCCTGATGCAAACTGTATTGAAAATGATGGCATCCTTATACCCCAGTCTAGTGGCTCGAGGTGTGGATTTCTTTATGGCCCAAGATTTAATTTAGTAAATGATGAAGACCACAAAAAACTATACTTTTCTTTAAAAAGAGATTTTATTAACTTCATTTTAGATGCTGACTTATTATATTCTTTAATAGATGTAAATGATAATCCGCAATCACCATCTTATCCAGCCCTATCATATCTAAGCCCAAGTAATTTAATAATGCCAGATGAAGCAGGAAATCCATTTAATGTACCCGTTATGTGGCTTGGAAGACCATTAGGGTCGTCATATCCTTCCCCTTTGGCTCCAAGAGAAATTGAAACATTAAGATTATCCCTAGGAGCTAGTGGTCAGTTTAGTAGTGGGTTTGATTGGGACCTGCATTACACTATTAGTGAGGATGATGGTTATATATCTCAACCAGATACAAGTATAAAAAGATTCACATCTGCCATAAATGGTGAGGGTGGAATTAGTAAGAATGAAACTTGGAATCTTTTTGACTCTTCAGAAAATTCAAAATCTTTAGTTGATTGGATTTCTACAAAACAAGAAACTTGGACAAATAATAAACTTGAAGTCTTAGATTTTGTTGTATCTGGAGAAATAATTTCAGATTTTTTTGGGATAGTTGGATTTGCTACAGGCTTACAATTTAAACAAGAAAATTTTTCTGTAATTAGGGATAGAGACTCAATAATACAGTTTGATGATATGGGTAATATTTCCAAACCTGCCGATTTATTATTCCTTGGAGGTGGTATTGAAGCTGATGCAGAAAGAAATACTTATGCTGGATTTTTTGAATTATCTATTTCACTCAAAGAAAATATCGACATTAAAATGGCTGCTAGATATGAAGAGCTTGAAAATGACAATACTTTTGATCCAAAATTATCATTTTTATATAAATTTTCAGATTATTTAGCCTTTAGGGGGTCTTTAAGCTCTTCTTTTCGAGAGCCTTCTTTATCACAGCTCTACTCTGGTCAGGTTGGACTACAAGGAATTCAAGATTATTCAAATGGGGTTCCTAAGGGTGGTACCTCATTTATACGAATTGCCCAGAACGGGAATAATTCTTTATCTCCAGAAGAGTCTGAAAATTTAAATTTAGGAATTTTATGGACACCTACTGAAAGTTTTGATTTAAAACTCGATTATTGGGCAATTGATTATTCAAACGTTATTACAATAGAGAGTGCACAAGGTAAAGTTATAAATGATCCATTAAATCAAGATATTAAAAGGACAGTTGATGGAACATTAGTCGGTGTTACTACAAAATACTTTAATGCAGCTAATGTTGAAACAAATGGTTTAGATATTGAATTAAATTACGCGATTATTACAAACACTGGCTTACTAAACTTTGGTATAAAAGGAACGCATATTTTAGAATATGAAATTCCCGATAATAATGGATCTTTGAAAAATGTTGTGGGTTTGTTTAATCATGATAATTTTGCAAGATCATTACCAGAAACAAAAATTATTTTAAATGCGGGTTTAAATAAAAATAATCACACAATCTCTTTATATGGGCGATATATTTCAGATTATTCTACAACCCGGCCTTTAAGCTCTGCTGCAATTAACGCAGGTTTTGATCAAAAAATTGATCAATGGATTAGTATCGACTTGCAATACAGTTACTCTTTCGAGACACTAGGAAACGAAATAAGATTATCATTTGGCAGTAATAATATTTTTGATGAAGATGTTCCTATGGTCTATGATGCGGCAAACTTTAGCTATGACTCAAAGCATCATGACCCTAGGGGTAGATTATTTTATTTTGGGCTTAAATTATTAAGATAAAATTAACTATTTGAAGAATGACTAATTTAGTAATTATACTTTCTCTACTCTAATTGAAGTAATTTGATTCCTTTTTCTTTCTAGAATCTTGAATTTAAAGCCATAAAAAATATAAGCATTATTTACTCTTGGTATACTCTGAGATTCGTGAATGATTAATCCAGCTAATGTTGTTGCTTCATTATCAGGAAGTTCCCAGCCATAGTTTCTGTTAAGATCTCTTATACTCATTCCACCATCTACATCTATTGAATTTGGCATTTGAGCAATAACTTCTTCATTCTCAATATCATGTTCATCGTCTATCTGCCCAACAATTTCTTCTAATATATCCTCGAGTGTTATTAATCCCATTATTGATCCATATTCATCTACAACTAGTGCCATATGAAGTTTTTTTTCAAGAAATGCATTTAATTGCTCTTTCAGGCTAGTTGTTTCTGGAACAAACCAAGGCTTGGATAAAATTTTTCTTATATTTATATTTTTTAGATCATCATCACTTTCTACGGATTCTTTAATGAGGGATTTAATATTGAGAAGTCCAATAAAATTATCTGTACTTTTTTCCCATACCGGTATTCTAGAATATGGAGAAGAGAGAATTTCAATAATCTTCTTTTCATCTATTTCATCTATATTTAAGGCAGTTATATTTTTTCTGTGAACCATCACATCTTCAACATTTACATCAGGAAGATCTAAGATACCTCCAAGCATATCTCTATCACCTTTTTTTACTTCGCCTTCTTGATGATGTATCGATATTTGACCTCTAATCTCATCATGAGCATCAACTAGTTTTTCTAAAGAAGTATTTTTCTTAATAAAACTTCTAGATATTCTTTGTGATAGAATTGCTACAGGTCCAAGAACAATAAACGTAAGTTTAATTAAAAAAGAAGATTTTAGAGACCACCTATCAGAATTTTCCAAAGCAATCATTTTTGGAAGAATCTCAGCAAAAATAACTACTAATGCTGTCATTACAAAAGTAGCTAATACAACTCCAATTTCTCCAAATAAAGAAATGAAAAGACTGGTTGCAAGAACTGATGCAAGAATATTTACAAGATTACTTCCAACTAAAAGTGTACTTATTAGTGTATCTTGTTTGGATATTAGCTTTTCAACTTCCTTGGCTCTACTATCTCCTTCATCAGCCAGATGCCTTATTCGTGCTTTTGATACTGCAGTCAATGCTGTTTCAGAACCCGAAAAAAAAGCTGAAGTTATTATTAAGCCAAGAATAGAACCAATAAAAATAGCAAGTGTAGTTATCATTTATTTAAATCCAATAGAGAGTAAAAATGATCTAATATCGTTGTCATTAATTCCATCTTTTATAAATGCATCTCCAATATCATTTATTAGAATAAGTGTATTAGTATTATTTTTTCTCTTTTTATCTAATGAAAATATTTCAATCATTTCATCTGCATAAATATCAATGCTTAAGTCATTTATTTGTGAAGGTAGCCCTGAATTTTTGATTATTTCAATAATTTTTTCTTTACTTTCAATACTACATAGCTTCATTTTATAAGATAATTCAGATGCTAAACACATACCGAGAGCTATTGCCTCTCCATGAAGTATTCCTTTTCCATCATTATTAATTTTTTTTTCTAGCGCATGCCCAAAAGTATGACCTAAATTTAAAACTGCCCTTTTGCCATTTTCTTTTTCATCCTCTTCAACAATTTTAGCCTTCATAAGGCAAGATTTTTCAACAGCTTTGGCAACAAAATCATTATTTAAATTCAATATCTCCTCTTGATTTGTCTCTAGCCAATTAAAAAAGTCCTTATCACCCAATATTGCATACTTTATTATTTCTGCATACCCAGCAACTATTTCCCGTTTTGGAAGAGTTCTTAAAAGACTTACATCTGAAATAACTGCTCTAGGCTGATGAAAAGAGCCTACTAAATTTTTTCCTTCCATCATATTAATACCTGTCTTCCCACCAACGGATGAGTCTACTTGAGATAAAATTGTTGTTGGAATTTGTATAAAATTAATACCTCTATAAATTATTGAACTTGCAAAACCAACAAGGTCACCAACGACACCTCCACCAAGAGCAATTAGCGTATCATTCCTTTCAATCTTATAGATTAAAAGTTCCTGAATTAAACTCTCCAAACCACTAAAACTTTTACTTTTTTCACCTGAGGGTATTATTATCGTTTTAGTATCAATACCTTCTTCTTCAAGAATTTTTTTTATTTTTGGTAAAATAAAACCTGCAACATTTTCATCTGTCACGATAAAAATTTTTGGTCTAGATATTATTTTTTCTATCGATTTTATTAGAATTTCTTCAATATCATCATTTATAAAAATTTTATAAGAGTTGTCTTCTAAATTTATATCTATTTCTTTAATTTGATCCATTTTTTTACTTCAAATTTTCTAAAGATTTTATAATAGCTTGCAAGACTTTTGTTTCATTAAGTTTATCAATTGTTATCGTGATATCTGCTTTTCCATATATTACATTTCTTTCTTTTAGGAGCAATGACAATGTTTCATCGAAGTTATTAACATTTAAAAGGGGACGATTTTTTTTATTTTTTAACCTTCTTTCCAATGTTTTTTTATTTGCCTTAAGCCAAATCGAAATACAATTTTTTTTAATTTTTTTCTGTATATTGTCATTAATAAAAGAACCACCACCAGAAGAAATAATACATTGTCTTGATCTTGCATTTATTTTTTCATTAAAGAAAATTAACTCCTTATTGCGAAAAAAAATTTCTCCATAGTTTTTAAAGATTTCATTTACTTTTTTTCCAACATTTTTTTCTATTTCATTATCAGAGTCGTAAAAAGGTAGATTTAGTTCCTTTGCTAAATTTTTCCCAATAGTTGTTTTACCTACACCCATCATTCCGACCAACACAATTGAGCGATTATTTAAATATGTAATAATTTTTTTATTCATTATTAAATTTATAGCGTTAATAATGAAATAATATAACCATTTAATTTTGTTAATTTTTTATTTGAAGAAAATAATATATAAATATTTAAAGTGAGGTTTTTATGTCAAAAAATGTGAAAATAATTTTTTTGCTTATATTTATAATTTCAGCCTTTTTTTTATCTATTAATATTTTTGTTGAACCTGAAATAAATGAAGTAAAAAAAGTTATCTTAAATAAAGATCTTAATTTTAATTAACCTTGGGTATATTAAATTGAATGAAATAAATTTCATAAATTGGGAAAATTATTGGCAGGTTAATTTTAAAAGACTTAATATTTTCTTTGATTATTTATATACAGTGAGGGGGTTGAGTAATAACTCTATAACTTCTTATAAAGAAGATTTCAAAAATATTTGTTTATATGTTTGGGATGAGAATTGGTTTATTCAAAATATTGGAAAGCAGAAAAAAATTGATTATTCTGAAGTTTATATTTCTAAAGACAACAGTAATAAGGCTTTAATAGAAAATTTCACTACTGAAATAATATCAAAATATTTACTTGAACTTAAGAAAAAGGATTTTAAGGATTCAACAATTAATAGAAGGTATTCTTCTCTAAATCAGTTCTTCAATTTTGAGGTTAATGAATCAAGGATAAAAGAAAATCCCATGGATAAAATAAATCGTATTTCTTCAAAAAGAATTTTACCAGATGTTTTGTCTGAGAAAGAGATAGAAAAAATTTTAGATTTTATTAGAAACTCAATAGATTATAGTTCTGATAAAAAAATATAAAATTATTACGAACTGCTTGTTTAGTTGAAATTTTATATGCAACCGGTATGAGAGTAAGTGAGTTAATTGCACTAAAATTATCAGATTTACGCCTAAATAGGAGAATTTTAAATGTGTTAGGTAAAGGAGGAAAACAAAGGATTATTCCAATTACCAAAAGAGCTCATGATTTGATTATTGAGTGGATGAAATATATTCCGGAAAACTCTGTATATCTATTCCCATCATACGGAATGAGGGGTCATCTAACAAGAGACGCTATTAACAAATTATTGATTGATATTTCTTTAAGTACAAATATTGACAGAAAGAGATTAACTACTCATAAATTACGCCATGCTTTTGCTACGCATATTATGAATAGGGGAGCAGATTTGAGGGTAGTTCAGGAATTGTTAGGTCACTCAAGTATTTCTACTACAGAAATATATACTCATATTCTTGATGAAAGATTAGTTGGCTTGTTGAAGAAATCACATCCTTTGTCAAAAGATGATATATAATTTAAATTGATTTGTTAGGTAATTATAAAAGATGGTAAATTATTTAAATTTTGAAAAACCTTTATCAGTCATTGAAGGTAAAATTCGTGAACTTAATGAATTAAATCATCAAGATGGTGATAGTAAGTCTTCTTTTGAAGAAATTAATAAATTAGAAATGAAAGCTCAAAAGACATTAGAGTCGATATATAAAGACTTAAGTACTTGGCAGAAAACTCAAGTTGCGAGACATCCAGAACGTCCGCATTTTTTAGACTACTCAAACGGTATCGCAGATAATTTTATTACATTATCAGGTGATAGAGTTTTTGGTGAGGATAGTGCAATCATTGGAGGAATAGGAAAGATTGATAATATTTCTGCTATGCTTATTGGTCATGAAAAGGGTTATGATACTGAAACAAGAATAAGGCATAATTTTGGTATGGCCCATCCTGAGGGATACAGAAAATCAATTAGACTTATGAATATTGCTGAAAGATTTAATCTACCTGTAATAACCTTTATTGACACACCTGGTGCTTATCCTGGAATAGGTGCTGAGGAAAGGGGTCAGTCAGAAGCAATTGCTCGATCTACCGATAGAACTTTATCTCTAAGTGTTCCTGTTATTTCTATCATTATTGGAGAGGGAGGATCTGGCGGCGCAATAGCAATAGCTGCTGCTAATAAGGTTTTAATGTTGGAGCACTCCATTTATACAGTTGCTTCTCCTGAGGCTTCAGCATCAATTTTATTTAGAAGTTCAGATGAGTCTAAAGTATCCTCCATTGCATCAGAAATGAAAATTACTTCAAAAGATTTGAAGAATTTAGGTGTTATAGATCAAATCATTGATGAACCTGTCGGAGGTGCTCATAGAGAGCGGGTACAAACTATTTCACAAACAAAATTAGCTATATTAGAAAATTTAAAAAATTTGACAAAACTAAACCCTAAAGAACTTATTCATCAAAGAAGAGAAAAATTTTTAAAAATTGGTAGAAATATCTAGATAAGTCTTCCATGACAATTCTTGTATTTTTTTCCAGAACCGCATGGGCATTTTTCGTTTCTGCCAACCTTTCCCCAGGTTTTTTGATTGTTTGGATCAAAGTCATTGTTTGGTTTATTTAGTATTACTTGTGAGTTTGCACTTTGCCCGTTTTTATTTTTATTATCTTCAAGTTTTTTAATTGCTTCTTGGGAAACCATCTTGATATGAAATATGGTCCTTATTGTATCTTCCCTAAACTTATTCATGAGTGCTTCAAATAATAAAAAAGACTCAGATTTATATTCATTTAATGGATCTCTTTGTCCGTAACCTCTTATTCCTACTATTTGTCTTAAATCTTCAAGCTGACTTAGGTGATCTGTCCAGCTTTGATCTATAACCTGCATTAAAATTGATTTTTCAAGACTTTCAGTAATATTTTCTCCGAGTTCATTAGTTTTTTCTTTATACTTATTATCAAAATACTCTTTTAATTTTATTTCTATAGTTTCTTTTTCTACCTCTGGATCATTAATCCAATCCTTAATTGGAGGAGTATTATTAAAAATTCTTTTAAATTCTTTTTCCATTGAATCAATATTCCAATCATCGATAAAAGATTTATCCGGTATATTTTCATCAGTTATATCTGCAATTAATTCCTGCCTCATTTCAGCTATTGTTTCACTAACATTATCCTTTTTAAGTAAATCTAATCTTTGTTCAAAAATAACTTTCCTTTGATCATTCATAACATTATCAAATTTAAGAAGTGTTTTTCTAATCTCAAAATTTCTGGATTCTACTTTTTTTTGAGCCCTTTCAAGGGCAGTATTTATCCATGGGTGTACTATAGACTCACCTTTTTCAAGGCCAAGTTTTTTTAAAACCATATCTAATCTATCAGATCCAAATATTCTCATTAGGTCATCTTCAAGACTAAGGTAGAATTTTGATTCTCCAGGATCCCCTTGCCTGCCTGACCTACCACTAAGTTGATTATCAACCCTTCGGCTTTCATGTCTTTCAGTTCCTATAACACATAAGCCTCCTGCATTAATTGATTTGATTTTATCTTTATCATCTCCATTACTTCCACCTAACTGGATGTCAGTTCCTCTACCTGCCATATTGGTAGCAATTGTGACACTTCCAAATCTGCCTGCATCAGCAATAATTTCTGATTCTTTTTCATGATATTTAGCATTTAGAACATTATGATTTATTTTTTTATTTTTTAATAACTTTGACAAATATTCAGATTTTTCAATGCTAGTTGTACCCACTAAAACTGGTTGACCTTTTTTATTAGATTCAGTTATTGACTCAACAATAGATTCATACTTTTCAGATGAGGTTCTATAAATTTCATCATCTAAATCTTTTCTAGAAATTTCTATATTTGGAGGTATTGATGTTACATCAAGGTTATAAATATCAATAAATTCTTCAGACTCTGTACTTGCTGTTCCAGTCATTCCAGATAGTTTTTTATATAATCTAAAATAGTTTTGAAAAGTAATTGATGCCATTGTTCTATTTTCTGGCTGAATAGAAACTTTTTCTTTAGCTTCTAAGGCTTGATGAAGCCCATCTGAAAATCTTCTTCCCTCCATCATTCTCCCAGTAAATTCGTCAATTATTATTACTTGATTATTTTTTACTAAATAATCTGTATCTTTATTAAAAATTTTGTGAGCTTTTAAGGCTTGATTAATATGATGAATGAGATTTACATTTTCCATATCATAGACACTAGTTTTATTTTCCATAAGGCCTAGTGTTGGAAGTATTTGGTCCAAAAACTCATTACCGTCATCTGTAAGAGTAACATTTTTAGATTTTTCATCAATTTCTATATGATTATTTTCAATTCTAGGAATTATTTTGTTTATTTTATTATACAGTTCTGCTTTATCTTCAACTTGGCCAGAAATAATTAGTGGTGTTCTAGCTTCATCAATTAAAATGGAATCGACCTCATCTACAATTGCAAAGTTATGACCTCTTTGTGCTAACTGATTTAAATTATATTTCATATTATCTCTGAGATAATCAAAACCAAATTCATTATTGGTTCCATAAGTTATATCGGCTAGGTATGCATTTCTCTTTTCTTCTTCTTTTGAGTCTGAGGTAACTGTTCCAACATTCATTCCGAGAAAATTATAAATCTGACCCATCCATTCCGAATCTCTTTTTGCCAGGTAATCGTTAACCGTTATTACATGTACTCCTTTTCCTTCAAGGGCATTTAAATAGACCGGTAGTGTAGCAACAAGGGTTTTACCTTCCCCAGTTTTCATTTCAGCAATTTTACCATCATTTAAAACAAGACCACCTAAAATTTGTACATCATAATGTCTTTGCCCAAGTGTTCTTTTTGCTGCTTCTCTAACAACTGCAAAAGCATCATTGGTGATTTCATCTAATTTAATTTCTTTCTTTAATAAAGCTTTGAACTCAGAAGTTTTATTCTTTAATTCTTCGTCTGTAAATTTTTCATATTTTTTCTCAAGCTCGCTAATTGCGAGAACTTGATCTTTATATTTTTTTAATTTTCTCTCATTACTTGAGCCAAAAATACTATTTAATATTGAATTAAGACCTGGCATAAAATTTTAGTTCCACTATTAATATTAATTCCCATATACTCATGTAAGAATTGCTTATTGAGTTGTCAACCAAAGTAAGTAAACATATTGGCATACTATAATATATAGATTATTACCTTTAATATAATTTTTAATCTAATGAGAGGAAAATGACTAAAAAAATATCGCCACTTGCACCCAAAATCTTTCCTGAGCTGCCTAGTGTAAGGGGTGTTACTTTAGGGACTGCAAGGTCGGGAACAAAATATAAAGGTAGAAGGGATATTTTTACTGCTGTTTTTGATAAAGGTACGGCTGTAGCTGGTGCATTTACTCAGTCTGAGATTAAAGCTGAACCTGTAGAATTCTGCAAAAGAAATATTATAGATGGCTCGGCAAGGGTTTTAGTTGTAAATGCTGGTTATGCGAATGCTTTTACAGGAAAAAAAGGTAAAAGAATAAATAAGTCTATTTCTTCGCATATTAAAAAGTTTATTAAATGCAGAGAAAAGGATATCTTTATTTGTTCCACTGGCGTTATTGGAGAAAATATACCCTTGCGGGCTACAAATAAAGCTATTTCAAAATCTTTAAAAAATAATGATCCTAAATGGAAAAATGCTGCACGATCTATTATGACTACTGATACTTTTCCTAAAGCAGTAGGTAGAAAAATTATTATAGATGATAAAGAAGTATCTATCGTTGGTATTGCAAAAGGTTCTGGAATGATATCTCCAAATATGGCAACAATGCTTGCCTTCATATTTACAGATGCCTTTATAGATAAAACAGTTCTTCAAACTCTTTTAAATATTGAATTAAGAAATAGCTTTAATGCAATTACTGTTGATAGTGATACCTCAACAAATGATACTGTATTAGTTTTTGCAACTGGAAAAGCTATGAACAATAAAAGCGATAAGATAATTTCAAGAACCGGCGATCCAAGATTAATCAAATTTAGAGAGGCCTTTTCTCATATAATGCATGATTTAGCTATTCAAATTGTTAAAGATGGCGAGGGTGCAAAAAAATTAATTCAAATTAAAGTTTCTGGAGCTGAAAATACTTCATCAGCAAAAAAAATTGCAAGGTCAATTGCTGACTCTCCTTTAGTTAAAACCGCTGTAGGTGCATCTGATCCAAACTGGGGTAGAATTATAATGGCCATTGGTAAAACAAGAGAAAAAATTGATCCAAAAAAAATTAATTTAAAAATAGGAAATAATATAATTCTTAAGAATGGGGAGATCTCAAGATCATATTCTGAGAAAAAGACTAAAAATTATATGAAAGGAAAAGAGATTTTACTTGATATAAACCTTGGTTTGGGAGAAGGATTCTCTCAAATTTGGACATGTGACTTAACTGAGGGCTACATAAAGATAAATGCTGATTATAGAAGTTGATTAATATTAAAAATGAACAATTTACCAATAAAGATGGTTTCTGCCATAGCTTTAGTAGATAGTGATGATAAGGTTTTAATTGGGCAGAGACCTGATAATAAATTTATGTCTGGGTACTGGGAATTTCCAGGTGGCAAAGTAGAAAAAAATGAATTACCAAATGAATGTATTATAAGGGAGGTGAATGAAGAGCTAGGAATAGATATAGAAACCTCTTTTTTTTCACCTATTACTTTTACAACCTACGATTACGGTGATTTTTCTGTAATAATTTTTCTTTATATCTGTAGAGAGTGGAAAGGTTTTATAAAGGCAAGAGAAAATCAAAAGTTAAAATGGGTTCAACCAAAAAATTTATTTAATATAAAAATGCTACCAGCTGATATACCTCTAATTTCATTTTTAAGAGATAATGTATCATAGGGTTCTCTGAATTAAATTAATGGGTTAAGATGTTTACAAAATAATTCGGAATTATTAATGTTTTTATATCCTTTATTTAAAAAGTTGCTTTTTTATTTTGATCCAGAAATTTCACATAGGATCACAATTAATTTTTTAAAATCTTATAAAACTAGAAGAATTATTACCGATAAATCCCTTGAGTGTAATATTTTTGGATTAAATTTTTTAAATCCGATTGGTCTTGCAGCTGGTTTTGACAAAAATGCAGAAGTCCCAAATAATGTAATTAATTTAGGTTTTGGTTTTTCTGAGATAGGCACAGTCACTCCTTTTCCTCAATTAGGTAATCCAAAACCAAGGGTTTTTAGGTTAACTAAGGATAATGCTATTATTAATAGCTTGGGTTTTAACAATGATGGTTTTAAAAAAGTAGGTGAAAGATTAGAAAATAAAAAAAAATAATATTATTGGTGTAAACATTGGTGCTAATAAGGATAGTGATAATTTTTTAGAGGATTATTTAAAAGGGATAGAATTTTTTTCACCAAATGCATCTTATTTAACTGTAAATATTTCTTCACCGAATACCCCTGGTTTGAGAGATTTACAAATTCAAGAGAATTTTAATTTATTAATTAATGCGATTGATAATCTAAAGAAGAGTTCTTCCCATATCAATTTGCCAATTTTAGTTAAAATTTCGCCCGATTTAAGTGATCAAGATTTGAGAAAATTATGCGAAAAAGTAACATCAAGCTGTTTAGATGGTTTAATTATTTCAAATACTACTATTTCAAGAGATACCATAGATAATATAGAAAAAGGCGGGTTGTCGGGTAAACCATTGTTTGAAATCTCTACTGATCAGCTAAAAAGGGTTTATAAATATACAAAAGGAGAGATACCTCTGGTAGGTGTCGGAGGGGTCGATTCTGCAGAAACAGCATATAAAAAAATTAAAAGTGGTGCTAGCCTTATTCAACTTTATACAGGTCTAGTTTATAAAGGACCAAAATTAATTGATGAAATAAATAATGGTCTGATTGATCTTTTAAAAAAGGATGGTTTTAAAAACATTTCTGAGGCAGTTGGAACAGAGGTTAATTAGATGAAAGCAAAAATATATCATAACCCAAGATGCTCTAAATCGCGACAAACTTTAGAGATTTTAAAAAAAAACAATGTTGATATAGAGGTGATTGAATATTTAAAATTTCCTTTAGACAAAAATCAAATCTCTGATCTTTTGAAAAAATTAAATCTTTCCGCTAGAGAATTATTGAGAAGAGGTGAAGAAATTTATAGAAAAGAAAACTTATCTAATAAAGATTTTGCAGATGAGTTTTTGATTGATGCTATGGTAAAAAATCCAATTCTTATAGAGAGACCTATTGTTACATTCAATAATAGAGCTATTATTGGAAGGCCTCCCGAAAAAGTACTGGAGATTATATGAAGCTTAAAATTAATAATACGGAGGGTATCAGAGAAACAAATAAGACAAAAAATCGTCAATTGATTATTGAGGCAGGAATTAAAGTTTTTATTAATAAAGGTGTTGCTGAGGCAACTGTTAGGGATATAATTCGTTCGACAGGATTAGCTTCTGGTACTTTTTATAATTATTTCAAATCTAAAGAAGAAGTCTTAGTGGCCATTTTTGATGATTTTGCATTAGAGATTGGGAAAAACATAAGAGTTGATGCTAAAAAACCAAATAATTTCGAAGATTTTCTTCGGGAAAAAATAACTCGATTTTTCAAATTCGTTTCTACCAGACCTGAAATATATATGATTATGAGTAATAATCATAATTTAGTTAATAATTTTAGCATAAATACTCCTCAAATTATTTTAGAGATTGATTACCTAAAGGAAGAAATAAAGGAGGGTATTCGGAAAGGTATTTTTCCCAATTTTGATGTTGATCTTTTTGGAACGGTCATTCGTCCTGTTACCGACGCTTTAGCCCAAGAAATGATTTCTCAGAAAAAAATTAATATTAAAAAATATACAGATAAGTGTATTGATTTTTTAACTAAAGGTACGGGAATTTAGTTATGTATCGTTCAGTAGTTGTTCATGATTTATCTAACAATTTTTCAAATATATCTGTAGAGACTTTTGAAAGAAAGGATATTCAACCTGAAGAGGTAAGAATAAAAGTTAAATCTGCATCAGTTAATTTCCCTGATCTATTAATGACAGCCGGTCTATATCAATATAAACCTGAAGTGCCTTTTGTATTAGGAATGGAGTCATCTGGTGTCCTAATAGAGAAAGGACAGAGAGTTAATAATTTTGAAATTGGTGACGAAGTTATAGTGAGTTCTTTTACAGGTTCTTTCTCTGAAGAATTATGTGTTGATCAAGTCAAAGTTAGAAAAAAACCAAAGGGGCTTAACTGGGAGCAAGCTTCCACTTATACAGTTGCTTATTTAACTGCTTATGTATCTTTAATTACAAAAGGTGGTTTGAAGCCTGGTGAAACACTATTAGTTCATGGTGCTGCAGGAGGCGTTGGATTAGCAGCTGTCGATATTGGTAAATTTTTTGGAGCAAATGTTATAGCTGTTGCTTCCTCCAAAATAAAAAGAGATTTTCTTTTATCTTATGGTGCTGATTTTGTTTTATCACCTGAGAAAGGCTTTAAGGATCGTGTAAAAAAAATTACCAACGGTAGAGGTGCTGATATTATTTATGATCCGGTGGGTGGAGATGTTTTTGATGAATCAATAAGATGTATTGCTTGGAATGGAAGACTATTAGTTGTTGGCTTTGCATCTGGTAGGATACCATCAGTACCCGCCAACATGCCTCTAATAAAAGGTTTTTCAGTTATCGGTGTAAGAGCTGGTGAGTACGGAAGAAGAAGCCCTGAAGAAGGAAAGAAACATTTTGAAGAAATAGATCGATTAATAAGTGAAGGATCACTTAAACCTCATATTCATAAGATATATTCATTAGACGAAACTATCGAAGCGTTGAAAGAGTTAGATGAAAGGCGCGTTATTGGGAAAGTTTGTATAAATCCATAAATATTAATTTGAATAGTGTACATTATTCAAAAAATACTTTAATAGAATAAATAGACTATATATAATTTTAAGGAGATACGATTTATGTCAAGAGGTGGAGCACGTATTGGTGCGGGTAGACCAAAAGGGCAAGGAAAGTTTGGAGAGAAAACAAAACCTATAAGGGTCCCATTAAGCATGGTTGATAATGTTCTCAGCTTTATAAATAGCAGTGACCTATCATTACCGATTTATAGTAACAAGGTGACAGCTGGTTTTCCTTCGCCAGCCGACGATCACATTGAAGGGAAGCTTGATCTTAATACTCATCTAATTAAACACCCTTCAGCCACTTTTTTTGTTAAAGCAACAGGAGACTCAATGATAGGGGCTGGGATTCACGAAGGTGATATTTTAGTTGTTGACCGGAGTTTAGAGCCTCGTAATGGAAAGGTTGTTATTGCAGCTGTTGATGGCAGTCTTACAGTTAAAAGACTCATGAAGAACGGTAAAAATACTATGCTTTCTCCTGAGAATAAGAAATATAAACCTATTAAATTAACAGAAAATACTGATATTATTATTTGGGGCGTGGTTACAAACGTAATTCACAAAGTCTAGCTGTGAAAAAACTTTTTGCCCTTGTCGATTGTAATAACTTCTATGTATCGTGTGAGCGTGTTTTTGATCCTTCATTAATAAATAAGCCAGTTGTAGTTTTGTCTAACAACGATGGTTGTATAATTTCCCGTTCTAATGAAGCAAAGTCGCTGAATATTCCAATGGGCGCTCCTTTACACTTGTATAAGGATCTAATTGATGCAAATGGAGTAAAGATTTATTCATCAAATTATCCGCTATATGGAGATATGTCGAATAGAGTAATGAACTCATTAATGACATTAAATTGTGAGTTAGAGGTCTATTCAATTGATGAAGCCTTTTTAAAGGTGACTAAAAAAAATCAAAATCATATTGAACGTGATATTATAGAAATAAGAGAAAATATTTCTATGTGGACAGGCATACCAGTATCTATCGGTTTGGGACCTACAAAAACATTGGCTAAAATTGCTAATAGTATAGCTAAAAAACGTTACAATGGTGTTTTTAACTTAAGCCTTAGAGAAGAACAAAATGAAGTTTTGAAAAAAATTAATGTTGAAGATATATGGGGTATTTCAAGACGATGGGGGTCTAAATTAAGGATGATAGGCATCGGTAATGCCTTAGAATTAAGAGATGCATCAGCTAATAGAATAAGGCAGTATCTCGGAGTGGTTGTACAGCGAATTGTTTACGAGTTACGCGGTATATCCTGTTTAGATATGGATAAGATCTTGCCTAGAAAAAATATTATGTGTTCAAGATCATTTGGAAACCCTACAAGCAGCAAGAATGTTTTAAAAGATTTTCTTACAGAATATGTGGTCAGAGCCGTTGAGAAGGTAAGATATCAGAATAGCAGAGCTCAAGGAATTTACGTATTCTTGCAAACCAATAGATTCAAAAAAGAGAAACAGCACAGTGAAGGTATTATGATTGGTTTAAATTTTCCGTCCTGCGATACATCCACAATAATTAAATTGGCACTAAACGCGATACATAAAATTTATCAGCCAGGTTATTTATATCATAAGGCAGGAATTATGATGCTCGATTTAATACCTTCTGATATCCATCAAAAAGATTTATTTCAAAATACTAATTATTTATCCTCTGATAAGCGAATGAAAACTATAGATTTTTTAAATAATAAATTTGGATCAGGGATTATTGCACACGGAAAGGTTAGGGCAAAAGATACGAAAAAGTGGAAAAGTAGAAGTTTTTACTTATCACCACGCTATACAACTCAGTGGGACGAATTACCACATGTTAACTGAATAAATTTGTGATAATGTAAAAATGATACAAGAAAAATAATAACGTATTAAATTTCCTTAAATCAGTTAAGAGAGAGAAAATGGCAACCATAAATTTATCTGGAAAAAATGATATAATAATTCCGACAAATGATAATACAGATTATAGAGGTTTAGGTGGAGACGATACTTATATTTTAATATCTCAAAAAAACTCTTCATCAATTTCAATAATTGATACAGAAGGTAATAATGTTATTCAATTACCCGAATGGTCAAAAATAAAATCAATAGTTGCGGCAAAAACTGCACTTAAAATAACATGTGATAATATGACAGTTTTCACCATAAATGGAGCTGATAAATTTTCATATGATATAGGCGGTAATCTTACAAGTAATAGCTTGGGTACTATAAAAACATTTTCAGAATTTGTAGAAATTTTTAACTTAACACTGCCCTCTTCTGGATCCGTAAATACTGATACTAATAAGATAGTTTATGATGACACTTTTAGAACTCTTTATGAGGTTAAAGTAAAAGAAGAGGATAATGGTAATAAATATTATCTCAACAATGAGTTAAGTCCAGATCTCTCATTATCATCTGGTGAAAAATATGTTTTTGATTTAAATGACGAAACTGCCTCAAATCACCCTTTAGCAATTTCTGAAACAAAAAACGGAACTCATAGTGATGGGGTATCGATAAGTGATGGTATAAAATATTATTTAAAAGGTGATATTGTAAACGAGCAAGAATTTTCGCTATCATTTTCTGCAGATACGATACTTGAAAATGCGTTTGTTATTTTAGAGCCCTCATCCTCTGATACACTTCTATATTACTATTGTTTATTCCACGGTGGTATGGCAAATGATGCAAAAATTCTGGTTGATGGTTATGTTGAAGAAATTTCTCAGGTAGTTGCAACTAAAATTACAGTAGAAAATGTCGGAGCCTCAAACTATAGATTTTATGCGGAAGGTTCACAAGCTCAAGATCCAACACTGACTTTAGTAAGAGGTAAAACCTATGAGTTTGAGATTTCTTCTTTAGGACATCCTTTTTGGATAAAAGAATCTCAGCTTACCGGTACTTCAGGTCAGTACAATGACGGTATTGAGAATAATGGAATATCAAGCGGTACTTTAAAATTTACAGTATCAGCTGATGCACCATCTATATTATATTATGTTTGCCAGATTCACGGAAGTATGACTGGACGAATAAATATTGTTGATAGTAATGAAAATGGGACTATTATAAATAATGATAGTAGCAATGAAAATAGTACTGGTACCTCATCCCCACCAAGCTATGGTGGTTATACTTTAGATTTAGATGTGAAATATAGCTTTGAACAAGAATTTATTCCTTTAAGTGGATATGATATTTAATAGGTGAAAAATGATTGAATATTTTACAGTAGCATTATTATCTATAATGATTTTTTATTCATTTGGAATAGCTTTTAATGTGCACAGAACTTTAGATAAAGAAAATGCAGGTAAGCTACTGAGAAAACTTTTCCCACTTTATTTTTTGTGGGGTATTATAATTTCAATACTTGCTGAAATTATATTATTATATCAGGGACTTTCTCTTAAAGCTCTCTTTATGGCTATTGTTGCAATTGGTTTTTTATATTCTAGACAAGTATTAGTTCCTCTGTTGAATAAGAATAGAGATATGGCCAATGAAGGTAACTCAGAAGCTAAAAAAATTTTTGGTTCTTTACACTTTAGAAGTGCTTCTATTAATATAATCCAGATGTTACTGCTAATAGCAATACTAGCAATTTAAACAGATCTTTTTGCCTTATCAGAGTCATTTGCCGACTTAATCATGTTTCTAATACCATCCCAATCTTCATCAGTTAATTTATCTAGACTTTGATAAAAATTACCACCTGCAGCAAGATGACTAGCCCCATCAATTGCAATAGTTTGCCCTGTTAAATAATCGCATCCATCAGCCATTAAGAATGTAGCAAGATTTCTAAGTTCTTGCATTTCACCGTTTCGCCTCATTGGGATTTTTGCATCATTTTCGTTTGAATCAGTATCTTGTCCTGGACTTAGTCTTTCCCATGCACCTTTAGTTGGGAATGGGCCAGGAGCTATAGCGTTAAGCCTAATTCCATAATGACCCCATTCAGCAGCAAGTGATTTTGTCATAATATTTACACCTGCTTTTGACATGGCCGAAGGGACTGTGAATGGTCCTCCGTTCCATATCCAAGTGGTCAAAATAGATATTACTGACCCTTTAACACCTTCATCTATCCATCTTACACCACAAGCATGAGTCAAATAAAATGAACCTCGAAAGACAATATTTGATATTGCTTCAAAACCTCTTGGAGATATATCTTTTGTGGGAGATATAAAGTTACCAGCTGCATTATTTACAAGACCGGTTAGGGCTCCACCATCTTTCCAAATTGTGTCAATCATATCATTAACTGCATCGGATACCCTGATATCACATGCATATCCCTTAATTTGTCCACCAGAATCAGAAATTTCTTTAACTGTTTCATCCAAAACTGATTGCCTTCTTCCGCAAATATAAACACTAGCTCCTAGTGCGGCATATTCTGCAGCCATTTCTTTTCCAAGACCAGTGCCACCACCAGTAACTAAAATTCTTTTTCCTTTAAGGATATCTTTTTGAAACATATAATTCCCCTATGTAATTTTTAAACGAGTAAATATTAATGAAACTACCCAACCTAAAAGTCCAGATAAAATAATTGCTATAATACCATAAAGTAATGCAAATTTATTTGCAAAAAGCCATATTAATCTTGCAAATCCAGCTTGTTTTAGATCAATTGTGCTTTCGGCATAAGAAATAGCTTCGTTATTTTGAAAGAGAAAATATCTTACAGAATATTTTCCTTGAAGTGAGTTTGGGGGTAATGAAAATTCTGTTTTAAATAGTCCAACTTTTCCAGGTCCAGATCTTAAAATTATATTACCTTCTTTCTCAAGAAACTGTCCGTTTTTATACATTTCATCCCTTAATCTTCTGTCAAATTCGTTTTGTTTAATATTGCTATAGTTAATATTAGCCTTACCTAGCGGTAAATGTTTAATACCCAATCCCAACTTATTTAAACCTTCCTCATTAGTAATTTCTTGAAGTGGTTTTGAGCTGAGTAAGTTATAATAACTTGGAACATTTTTGTAATAAGACTTTCCCCTTCCTAACCAAAAACCAAAAAATCTTCTTTTTTCTTGCATAGTTTGATTTTCTGGAGGGCCAACTACTTCAATAATGATATCTCTTTTTCCGGTTGGAGTTACTCCAAATAGTACAACTTTTGTTCCTGATATACCTGGTTCAATCTCAATATCCCGTTCACTAGTATCAATTACTAAATCAAGAGGAGCCTGAGCTGAGATAATTAAAATTATAAATAATATTTTTATATAATTTTTTATCAATTTACCCCCCCCCCCTAATCAATGTTATTGTTTCTTCGGGTTGTATCAATAAATCAGAAGCCATAACAATTCCTACACTTAAAACTAATATGCCAAGAGCAACTCTTAAGAATGGACCCTTAAGTTTACTACTCAATTTAACACCGATTTGTGCACCTATTGCACCACCTAATAATAAAATTAATGCTAATATGATATCGACTGTTTGATTATGAAAAGCATGTAACAATGTTACTATCGCAGTAACAAAAATAATCTGATAGAGAGATGTTCCTATCACAACTGAGGTTGGCATTCTTATAATATAGATCATTGCTGGTATCATAATAAAACCACCACCCACCCCCATAATTGCAGCCAAAATACCGACAATAAAACCAACAAATAAAGGCGGAATAATTGAAATATATAAACCAGATTTTTTAAACCTCATTCTATATGGTAGGCCCATTATCCAACTATGATGATATGTTTGTTTTCTTTTTTTCTTTTTTAAATAACCTAAACTATCTAAACTTTCATAAAGCATGAAGCTTCCAACACCAGTTAAAAAAAAGAAATATGTAAGTGTTATTAATAAATCAACTAGTCCTACTTTAATTAAAGAGTTAAATATACTTATCCCTACAAAGGAGCCAATTATTCCTCCAGTAAGCAATAAGTTACCTAATTTAATATCTACCGCTTTTCTTTTAAGGTGACCTATGGTCCCAGATAAGGAAGAACCAACAATATGGTTAGCCTCTGATGCAACAGCTACAGCTGGTGGAATACCTAGAAGAACCAATAAAGGCGTCATAAGAAAACCACCACCAACTCCAAACATACCTGAAAGAATACCAACCGACATTCCTAAAATAAGAAATATTGAAGGATTAATGGTTATCTCAGCAATTGGTAGATATAGTTCCATTTTAAATATTATTAACCATAAATAATGTCAAAAATATAACTACCTTTTAAAAATTGTTAATATCAATTGAGATAGTAATATTTTATTGATATATATTGCTTATCAAACATATAGAGGTAAAGAAAAAAATGACAGAAGCTTGGATAATTGATGCTTGTAGGACCCCTAGAGGTATAGGTAAAGCAGGTAAGGGTGCATTAAGTGGAATGCATCCACAACATTTAGGGGCTGCAGTTTTAAAAGCAATTGCAGAACGCAATAAAATAAATACTGCTGAGGTTGATGATATAATCTGGGGTACAAGCTCTCAAAGAGGTACGCAGGGTGGAGATCTTGGGCGTATGGCTGCTCTTGATGCTGGTTATGATGTAAAATCAAGTGCGGTAACACTCGATAGATTTTGTGGATCAGGTATAACAAGCGTTAATATAGCCGCATCAAGTGTTATGTCAGGTATGGAGGATATGGTTTTAGCGGGTGGAACAGAAATGATGTCCACTTATGGACAGGATGGGAGCGCACCATCACCATTTATGGATAGCGGTAATAAACGACTTAGAAGTGAACACCCTCAACCACATCAAGGAGTTTGTGCTGATGCAATAGCCACACTTGAGGGTATTGATAGAAAAGCTGTTGATGCTCTTGCATTAGTAAGTCAACAAAATGCTGATAAAGCAATTAAAGGCGGGCATTTTGATAAATCTCTAATACCTGTTTACAATGCTGATGGAGAATTAGTTCTTGATAAAGAAGAATTTCCTAGGCCGCAGACTACTTTAGAAGGATTATCAGAGCTTAAAGCTTCTTTCGAGTCCTTAGCCGATTATCCTCTTGATGAAGAAGGTACAACTTTTAGAAAATTAGTATTACAAAAATATCCAGATTTAGAAATAAATCATGTACATCATGCTGGAAACAGTTCTGGTGTAGTTGATGGAGCTGCTGCTTTATTATTGGCATCACCTAATTATGCTAAAGCTAATGGAATGAAGCCAAGGGCTAAGATTAAAGCCATGGCAAATATGGGAGACTCACCAACATTAATGTTGAATGCCCCTGTACCATCAGCAAAAAAAGTTTTAGCAAAAGCAAACCTTTCAATTGATGATATTGATCTTTTTGAGGTAAATGAAGCTTTTTCCGTGGTCACAGAAAAATTTATTCGAGATCTAAATATTGATAGAGATAAAATTAATGTAAATGGCGGTGCTATGGCTTTGGGTCATCCAATTGGCGCTACAGGCTCTATACTAGTTGGTACTGTATTAGATGAGTTAGAGAGAAGAGATTTACAGTTTGGGCTTGTTACAATGTGTGCTGCTGGAGGAATGGCTCCTGCTGTTATTGTTGAGAGAATATAGGTTCTTACCGACCCGGAATTTCGAGCCGGTAAGAAGATTTAGATAAATGAATAGAAATGTTGACCTGGGGAGGAATGTATACAAATTCTATTATTCTCTAATTAAACAAATGCCGGAGCAGCTACGAATAATGTAATTGCTATTAGAATTATGTGGGGAAGTATCTTCAGCATGTTATTTCCTATTTTAATTATTAACAATTATTATAAACAAGATTCATGCCAACTTTTTAAATTTGTAATTTTTTAAAGAAAAAAAATAAAGATAGACTTTAATATTTATTTCTGTGAAAAACTTTACTTAATAATTTACGGTTATAAATGTCAGAATTGTTACAAACTCAAAAACTAATTACACCAAAAAATCAAATAGGTTTGATCGGCCTTCTTTTATGTGCATTTTCAGCGCCTCTTATTATGCCACTAAATATTATCGCAATTTCAGAGAGATTTATTGATGCAACAAATGGTCAAATCGGTGCAATAGCAACATTTGAAACTTTAAGTATTTCAATTTCATCAATAATTTTATCAAGGATTGTAAACAGTTTAGATAGAAAGAAAATTTTTCTTGTGGCTTCTATTTTAGTTATTCTAGGGAATATTTTGACTATATTTTCTCCTTCATTAGGTTTTTTGATCTTTTCAAGAATTATTGCCGGTATTGGTTCTGGTGCAATTGTAGCTACAGTTGTTGCTACAATTGCAAGAGGTTCAAATGCTCAAATGACATTTGCGCTTTTAAACTCTGGTGTTGGCGTGATGGGTATTCTTCTCCCCTTTTGTCTTCCAATAATAATTGCTTCAAATGGAATGAATGGAGCATATTCATTTCATTTATTTATTTCTTTGTTTACCTTCCTTTTTATTTCTTTCATAACTCTTGTAAGCAATTCTGAAGATAATCAAAATTCTACAAGCTCATATAAAGGGTATGCTGGTTGGTCATCCATGATTGGTACATCCTTAATATTTTTAGGACATGCTGGAATTTTTGCATTTTCTGCAAGAATTGGAGCTTCACTAGGTATTACTGTTGTCCAAGTTGGTTATGTTTTTATGGCTGGGGGGCTTTTAACTATCTTTGGTCCATTGTTAGCTGGATTTATCGGACAAAGATTTGGAAGTCTTTTTCCTTGTCTTTTCTTAATAGCCGTTCTTTTGGTTACCGGTATAATTCTTGCAAATGTTACTTCAGCTCTTGTATTTTTTATTGTAGTACCTCTTTGTGGAATGATACCAATGATACTTACACCTTTTTTTCTAGGTGGAATGGCAAAATTAGATCCAACCGGGAGCTTAGCAGCCGCACATCCTGCTTTTTCTACAATGGGAGGAGCTGCTGGACCAGTTATAATGGGATATACAATAGATATGGCTGGATTCACTTCAATAGGTTGGGTGTTAATTATTGTGGTAATAATTGGTACACCTTTAATCTCTTTGGGCCTAATAGAAGCTGATAAGATAAAATTATAAATTGTTAATTTATTTGAAATCATGATGAAAATGTTGTGGAATAATTTCTAACTTTGGAGGATTTAATGTCACGTATTAAAAAACTTGAATTGGATGATTGGGACAAGGAATTAAGAGAAATGACAGCAGCTGATAGCGGTACACCTTTAGAGCAAGGTGCAATGAGAATGTTTGCTCATTCTCCAGAAATTTCAAAAGGTCTTACTAAATTTGCTGGATCATTAAAACAAAATAGATCACTTCCCGATAGATTAGTTGAATTAGTAAGATTAAGAGTAGCTTTTCATAATCAATGTAGAAGCTGTATGGCAATCCGATATAAAGATGGTCAGGAAGATGGAATTACGGAAGACTTAGTTTGTTCTCTTGAAAAGCCAATGGAGGCAGATAATTTATCAGATGCAGAAAAAGCTGCTATTCAATATGGTGAACTTTTTGCAACAAATCATTTGGCAATCAATGACGATATTTATGATAATTTAAGAAAATATTTTAATGAATCAGAAATCGTTGAATTGTCTATGACTGTTGCTTTTTTTGTTGGGTTTG
>MDTB01095776.1_pt1 | contig 35616 bp, 31 predicted proteins | sample 811161 | NCBI WGS metagenome assembly MDTB01 (sample SAMN05326650, study PRJNA326480) | marine metagenome | isolation source: seawater | place: Mediterranean Sea | collected 2009 | reverse complement strand
GTATTGAAGTCTGGAGAATCTCCATATCGCTGATTGATAAAATAAAATGATGCGTATGAGATGGTTTCGTCTATCGCTTCATTTATTTCTAAAGGAACATTTATTCCATCAAAGTTACTAATGTATCCATTTAATGTATCACCGATGAGATAGGTGTCCTTTGATGGAGAGTATACCGCCCAGGAGTCGTATGCAATAATGGAATGGTGGTATAAATTTCTTGCATGAACAGTAGGTCTAGCGTAATCATTTCTTATGGCTTCAAGTAAGATTTCATTCCATTCTCTGGCCACCGATACTTGAGAGTACGCGTTCCTTGCAGCAATTGAAATGAATATACCTATTGCCGCTAATTTTATACCTGAGAAAGTGAGTTTCATAGTTTAGCGTGCTGAATATAGTATTTTTTTTTCGCCGACACAATTATTCCTATCCTTTTAGTCATGTTTCTATTCTTTAAAATACGCTAATATAAAATACAAAATGGCTTCAAATGAATGGTGGTATAATTTCACTTAATATGTAATTGCTTAAAATTATTAATTGTTAGGTTTCGTTTTCTCAAATCATCGATATAAATACATATTCTATTCTATTGCTTACATTTATAAAAAAATAAAAATGCAACATTTTTTGGCCATTTTATGGAATTACGGTCTGAACTTCAAGGAAATTGGAGTTGCCTCTATGGTGCTTTTTGCCGTTATTGATATTGTAGGTAATATACCCTTGATTATTGCTTTAAAAGAGAAGACAGGACAGATTTATCCGCTTCGAACAGCCTCAGCATCTTTGCTTATTTTAGTCGGATTTTTATTTGTGGGTGAGAGCATATTAGGTTTGATTGGAGTGGGGATTAATGAATTTGCTGTTGCCGGATCCTTTGTGTTGTTTTTTATGGCGCTCGAAATGATTTTAGGAATCGAAATTTTTAGAGATAGTGGAGAGGGGACAACCAAGGTTGCTTCCGTCGTACCATTGGCATTCCCGATGATTGCCGGGGCAGGAACAATGACATCTTTAATCTCGTTGCGCGCTGAATTTGAATTGGTTAATATTTTAATAGCGATTTTACTTAATATTCTTGTCGTTTGGGTTGTGCTCAGGCTTACGGCTACTTTTGAACGTGTTATTGGGACAACTGGCATTGCAATACTGAAAAAGGTATTTGGTATAATCTTACTGGCAATTGCCATTAAATTATTTAGCAGTAACATCAGAGAGTTGTTTTAATGATTATTTGATCCATGAAAGAACTGTTTTTATTAGACCCCAAAATAACGTATCTGAATTTCGGGTCCTATGGAGCATGTCCGCAACCCGTTTTTGAGGCTTATCAGAAATTGCAACTTCAGCTTGAGAAAAGTCCTGTTCAATTCATAGTTCATTCAGGTATGGAGCTTTTAAAGTCATCTAGACTTCGCTTAGCTTCTTATCTTGGTTGTGCGCCCGATAATTTGGTGCTCATGACAAATCCTTCTTATGCCATAAATACCATTGCTAAATCTATTCCTTTGAGTAAAGGAGATGAGGTACTAAGCACAAACTTAGAATATGGGGCAATGAATCGAACCTGGAATTATTATTGTGAAAAATCAGGCGCGAAATACAAGCAGTCGAAAATAAATTTTCCTATTGAATCCGTAGCTTCTTTTTTAGAAGATTTCTGGGCGGGTTACAATGAGAAGACCAAGGTTGTTTTTATCAGCCATATTACTAGTTCTACCGGGCTTATTATTCCTGTAAAGGAAATTTGTGAAGAAGCTAAAAAACGGGATTTATTGACCATTATTGATGGTGCACATGTGCCAGGTCAGCTTCCCTTAAACATTGCTGAGCTTGATGCTGATGTTTACGTTGGTGCGTGCCATAAATGGATGATGGCCCCGAAGGGTGCATCCTTTCTCTATGTGAAAAAAAAAGAGCAGCATTGGGTTGATCCATTACTTATCAGTTGGGGTTTCCAAAGTGATACTCCGTCACATTCGACTTTTTTAGATTATCATGAAACAGCTGGTACTAGAGATTTTTCTGCTTTTCTTGCAGTGCCGCACAGCATAGACTTTATGAAAAAGCACGACTGGGTTGAAAAGCGTTTAGTTTGCCAAGAAAAGACTGTAGCATGGGCGCATAAATTTCAGGAATTTTTGGGTTTCCAATCAATTGCACCTATCAGCAAGATATTCATTGGGCAAATGTATAGTATCCCCATAGAAACGCATGATATCGCTGGTCTTAAATCTGCACTTTATGAGCGATTCAATATTGAAGTTCCTGTTTTCATGAATGAAGATCAGGTATTTGTCCGATTTTCTTTTCAGGTTTTTAATTCTGATAAAGACATGCTAAAACTTTTTGATGCAATGAAAACCTTAAAAGAAGAGGGTTACTTCAGTATTAAATGTTAAAACATTTGTTTAATATGACTTAGTAATTCATATTGCTCTTTAGAAAGATTCTCAAAGGTTACCTGAAAAAGTTTGATTCTATTTTCATTCATATCAATATTCCACGGTTTTTTCTTTATTGATGATTTTCCTTCATAATCAATTGAATCAATAACATACCTAAAAGCATTTAGTCTTGCTGTCATTTTGTTTTTTGCATTTATAATGACCCAAGGTGCTTTTTTTGTAGATGTTTTTCGAAACATCTCGTTTTTGTAATATGTGTATTGGTCCCACATTTTCAAAGACTCAATGTCATTCTTGCTTAGCTTCCAGTATTTTAGAGAATGATTTTTTCTTATTTCGAAGCGCTTTTTCTGTGTGTTTTTATCAATTGACAGGTAGAGTTTGATCAAAGTAATACCATCTTTAATCATATTCGCTTCCCATTTATTGACATGTTTCATGAAATATTTATATTGAGCGTCACTACAGTATTTCATTGTAGGTTGAATCATTGCTCTGGAATACCATGAACGGTCGTAAAAAACGATTTCTCCTTTTTGGGGTAATGTTTTTTCAAAAGTATGAAACCAAGATCTATTCTGCTTAGGTGTAGGAGATCCAACTTCAATTACGCGGTGGTGCTTCGTCATTAGGTTCTCTGCCATACGTTTAATTGCGGACCCTTTCCCAGCAGCATCCCTACCTTCAAATATAATTGCAATACGTTTGTCGTTGGCCAATGCCCATTCTTGCATTTTTAGTAGCTCGATCTGGTACCTGAATTTTTCTTTTCGATACTTCTTATCGCTAACATTTTCAAAAGCGTTGTAAAATTTTGGTTTCACCATATAAATGAAAGTTAATAACTTAAATTCAATATTAACGAAAAGTAAAACATATGTTAACGATTGGCTGTAGAATGCTTTTTGGCCATTCACTGGCTTCCCAAGTATTAAACCATTATTACTTGTAAAGTACTATCTATATTTTGGCGTGATACTTGATACCTATTCAGTAAACCCCATTATGAAAACAGTCCTTTTGACACATGCGGTTACGAAATGGTCTTTTGCGGTAGTAGCATTGGCCGTTTCCTTATTGGGTTTACCAGAAAGTCAGAAAGCATCTGTTTCCAGATCTGTATATCATATATTTCATACTTATTTTGAGTTTTCCCGGGATCAAGGCATCCAGCTTAATAAAAATAGATTTGTTCCCGATTTATCAAGAGTTAATCCCGAAACCGCTTATTATTTTAATAAGATTTCACGTTATTCGGAGAAAAGACCTTTTGAAAAAGGTCCAGTACTTAAGTGGAACAAGGATATTAAAATGTTCTTGCATGGTGATGTAAGTAAATCAAATAAAAAAGAACTTGTGAAGGTTGTAATTGAGCTTAATAGGTTGATTTATCCACTGAAAATAAAGCTCGTGGAGCATGCTTCATTGGCAAATTCTTTTGTTTTCTTTGGTTCTATTGACCAATACAATAAATCTCCATTGACGGAATCAAAGCTAAAGCATTCTTATTTTGGTCACTTCCACATTAAAACGTATCAACAGGAAATACAAGAAGCCCATATTTATATAAACACGACTCAAAGCTCGAAAGACCGACAAAAACATATAATTAGAGAGGAAATAACCCAGTCATTGGGATTAATTAATGATTCTTACGATTATCCGCAAAGTATTTTTTATCAAGGATTTTCAGAGACTAAAAGTTATACACCCTTGGACAAGAGGCTTATTAGTTTACTTTATGGCACTCAATCTCCTTAGATGAGCCAAGATCCTCCTACTGAAATTACGTTACTTAATTCTAAATAATTTTGATGTGTATCCTCAGCGATTCCGCCCGTAGGACAAAAAAGAATATTTGGAAATACATTGCCATATGTTTTTAACGCTTTAATACCGCCAAAAAGATTTGCAGGAAAGAATTTAAAGGTATCCCATCCAAGCTCCATGCCCAAAATAATTTCACTTGGCGTTGCTACTCCTGGAATGAATGGTATTCCGCTGTTCATTAGAGCATTGGATAGGTTTTTGTTGATCCCTGGGCTCACCATAAAGTCAACGCCTATTTCTACTGCCTGTCGAATTTGTTCCTCAGAGACGACAGTGCCAATACCAACATCAAAACCTTCAATATTCAATGCTTTGGCTGCCTGAATACAAGAGAATGCAAGTTCATTTCTAAGTGTAATTTCAATACAGTTTATTCCCTTGTTGATCAATAATTCTACTGTAGGTTGAACCTCTTCGAGACGATTGAAAGAGACAACAGGTATAATAGGGTGTTCCTGTAAGGTTTTTCTGATGTTATTTTGTTTCATTTTCAATTAAAATTGTAAAGTCCTTTGTTAAAGGATCAATTGCGTTGTAAAGTTCTTGCAACCTCTGTTTTGGCGAGCTATTATTGCAAAAGTGAAGTAAATTTAATGTTCTTTCTTGAAGCTTTTGGTTTGGGAACAAATTCTCTTTCAGTTTGGCTACTTTTTTTAGCTGCCCATCGAAGGCACTTTTTTTTGTTTTTTCAATTCTTTTTTGAATTGATTTATGTTGCTGTTTAATTCTATTTAGCTCTGCTCCAAGCCAACCTTTCAGGCCTGGATCATTTTTAATCGATTTTAGATAAGCCTTTTCCATTGTTTCTATAGCTTGCGAAATCTTTTCAATATCAATAGGATTTGAATCTGAAATGGCGAGTATCTTTTTTTGTAGAAGCTCAGTTTGTTCGAATAGCTCCTCTATTGTTAAGCCTAGTTGGATTATGTTTTTATGAGCATTCTTGTCAATCCATAAAAGGTTTGATCTCAGCTGAAGTATCGGAAACGGAAGTTTGCAGTAATCAAAAACAGCTTTAAGTTGTGCCCAATACTTCAACTCAGCCATGCCTCCTATATAGCATAGATTCGGGAGTAATAGTTCCTGTAATATGGGTCTAAGTGCAACATTTGGCGAAAAGCGGTTTGGGTGTTCATTCAATAGCGCAATTAGCGCATCCTTCGAAAAGCTTATTTTCCCCGCCTCGTAATCACCAGCGGCATTTTTCACAATCCTAACGCGCTTGTTCTTTTCCAAATAAAAGACATTGATTTTTCGCGAATAAATTTGAGATGTCCTTTTTTCTTGTAATAACTTTTGATTTGTTTTTTCGATACACTCATTTGAGAAGTTTTCGAGTATATCTTTTTGAAAGACAGGAATCATTTGTTTTTTTAATTCCCTTTGGTCTGCATCTATTACGATTAGGCCCATTTCCCCGAAAAGATTGTGTATCCAACTTTTGAATGCAGCACCATAGGTAAGGCCTTCCATTGCACTCAAGTACTTGTCTAATTCACTTCCTTTTGACGTCCTGAAAAGTGCTAGAAGTTGATCTTTCACTTTATTCAAGTTTTCAGTATTGAATTTACCAACAGCGCCTTCTTGCCCATGGTTCCAAGTGATTTCCTTTCCAAATATATTGAGGCGCTCTATTTCCGCACTATCATGGTCTTCAGAGGCCATCCAGAAGATGGGGATGAAATTGTAATCTGGGTATTGCTCTTTTAGGGCCTCACTTAGTCGGATCGTATGAATTATTTTAATGAAGAAATAGAGTGGGCCTCCATACAGGCACAATTGATGTCCTGTAGTGACGGTATAGGTATTCTCTTCTTTTAAAAGTGCAATTTGTGCTAGTGCAAATTCATTTTCTGATAATTTTTCATAATTATCTTCTAGAACACTCGCTATTGTATTCCGCTGTTCAATTGTGAATAGCTTTTTTTTCGCTTTTATTTGTTTTTCAAAGTTTTCTATCGCAAATGGCAGCCCTATAAATTTGGAGAGTTTTTCTTGGTGATAGATCAAATCAATTTCTTCCTTAGAAAAAAATGGAAGCTTTGAACGCGGTATGGAAGTTGTTTTGATCATCTAAGCTCCTTAATTAAATTTTATTGACTTTGCCGGCGAAATTCGGGCAATTACATAGCTTGGAACCAACAGGCTTGTCATACATGTAACAAATGTAATTGCATTAATGAAAATTACAGAGAGTATGGAAAGTTTGATTGGGACGTGGGATAAGAAGTAAATACTTGAATCCAATGTAAGAGGTTGAAATTGATATTGCAAATAGCAAAGGCCAAGTCCAATGATGTTCCCAATCACCATTGCCTTTAGAATGAGTAGGCCTGTTTGATATAAAAAAATTTTTCGAATGCTCCAGTTGGAGGCGCCAAGGGATTTTAATACGCCGATAAAATTGCTTCGAACGACAATCATTACCAACAATACAGATCCTATATTAACAATTCCAATAAGTATCATTAATGTTATGATAATAAGAACATTAGTGTCTAAAAAACCGAGCCATGAGAAGATGTCGTTTTCGGAATTTAAAATAGATATACTTTGCAAAAGAGTACCATGTTCATTTGGTTTTAGTTCAGCTAAATCTTTGACCTCTTGTTCAACATTTTTAAGTGACTCCCAATTTTCGATGTGTATTTCAAACCCTGAAACAAAATGGTTATTGCCTCTATTTCTGTCACCGAAATCACATAGTTCTTGTACCTTTTTTAAAGGTGCAAAAACGACTTGTCGGTCAATTTTATCTATTCCTGTTTCGAAAACACCTTTGATTTTGAATCGCTGCATCAACGATCTATTTTTTACGAAAAAAATTGCGATGTCATCACCGACTTTAAAATTTAGATCTCTGCACATTTCTTGCGAGAGGTATACTTCGTTTTGATATTTATCAAAAGAAGGAACATTTCCTTCAATAAGAATGCTATTTAAGTATGATTTAGGATAGCTTTCTGAGATGCCTTTTAGCACAACTCCGTTGACTTCCTGTTTTTCTAGTTCATTTTTTATTCCTTCTTCGTATCTCTCTTCTTTGATTTTTTCAGAACGAAGGAGCGCAGGTTTGTACAAAATCGGAACAGCCTGTTTCACCCCATTTATCTTTTTAATTTCAGCAAGTACATTTTGTTTTTCATTTATAGGATCTGCCTCATAAATATTTTCATTGCCTGCCTTGAGTATGAATATCGGTGCGTTGAAGCCAACAATTTTTTGCCTGATTTCACTTTGAAAACCATGGACAATAGCTAATGTAATGAGGTTTACAATAATCGTAAGGGCAACACTTATTAAAGAAATGCGGAGTATAGGTCTAGAAACTTTTATACCTTTCTCTTTACTTTTAAGAATTTTGTTCGCTATGAAATATTCAAAAGACACGATAGGATTATTGCTTTATCAAAAATACACAAAGCTATTGGGTCTTGTGCTCTTTTTTGTTTTTTTACTTTTCTCATGTCAGTCGCATCCCGAAAGATCCGATCATCATTCCAATAACAATACCTTAGTTGAGAATGAAGATTCGAGTCTGGTGCTTGGTGCAGAACGAATAGAGGAGCTAATAGAAATAATAGGCGATAGGGCAGTTGCGGTTGTCGGTAATCAAACCTCTATACTCGGTAATGCTACCCACCTTGTTGATACCTTATTGCGTAGAGATGTTCAATTGATCAAGGTTTTTTCTCCCGAGCACGGTTTCCGTGGAAAAGGCAGTGCAGGTCAAAAAATAAATGATTCTAAAGACGAAATGACGGGCCTACCAATTGTTTCCTTATATGGTGATCATAAAAAACCTACAAAAGAAGACTTAGCCAATATTGAGCTTGTGATTTTTGATATACAAGATGTTGGTGTTCGTTTCTACACATATATATCTACTCTTCATAATGTTATGGAGGCATGTGCCGAGTTTGGTTTGCCCGTATTGGTTTTAGATCGCCCAAATCCAAATGGAGATTATATTGATGGTCCCGTTCTTGAATTAGCACACAAGAGTTTCGTAGGCATGCATCCAGTTCCTGTTGTTCATGGGATGACAATAGGCGAATATGCATTAATGATTAACGGTGAACACTGGCTAAAGGATAGTTTACAATGCGATTTAAAGGTTTTAGCGTGTAAAAATTATCATCATGCAATGGAGTATAGCTTACCTGTTCCTCCTTCTCCAAATTTACGTTCAGATATTTCGATAAGGCTGTATCCAAGTCTTTGTTTTTTTGAGGGGACAACCATAAGCGTCGGTAGAGGTACAAAACAGCCTTTTGAACTTTATGGTCATCCCGATATGGATAAGGATAATTTTAGCTTTAAACCTAAATCTATGATGGGTGCTGTTTATCCCAAGCACCAAAACCTTCAATGTGGTGGGGTAAATCTCTCTAATGAGTCACTCGATTCAAGATTTACATTGCATTATCTTTTAGATGCTTTGAAGCTTACAGGTGATCCCGTTTCAACGATTAATCGAAAGAAATTCTTTGTGCTTTTATCGGGCTCTGAAAAACTCTACAATCAAATCATAAATGGATTGTCTGAAAAGGAAATCCGAAAAACTTGGCGCAGCGACCTAGACGCTTACAGTGCTATTCGAAACAAGTATTTAAGATACGATTAGCGAAGCGCCTCTTGGCTCTTTTCTACTTTTTCTTTCATCGCTTGTTGATATTGCGCAAGCGTATTAGAAACTTTTGAATCAGCAGTGCCGATAATACGCGCTGCAAGAATTCCTGCGTTTTTAGCTCCATCTAATGCTACTGTTGCAACTGGAATACCATTCGGCATTTGTAGAATACTCAAAATAGAATCCCATCCATCAATTGAGTTGGAGGATTTAACAGGGACACCTATCACGGGTAGCGTTGTAAGAGAGGCTGTCATACCTGGTAAATGGGCTGCTCCTCCCGCACCAGCAATAATTGCTTTTAAGCCTCTTTCAGCCGCACTTTTCGCATAGCTAACCATTTTTTCAGGTGTGCGGTGTGCAGAAACAATTTCTACTTCTACTGCAATACCAAATTCTTTTAAAATGTCTATCGCACCTTGCATTACAGGAAGGTCAGATGAACTGCCCATAATAATTCCAACACTAGCTTTTTTCATTTTTTTTGGGTTTCTTGGGTTCGTAATTTATGGTATGCTCTATATCTGTCATCATTTGATCCATAGGAAGCTTTATTTCTTCCTCTGTTTCTTTGATAAGCGCATTTACATTTAGGTCTTTTTTAATATTTCCCGTGGAGTTTTTAATCTCGCTTTTGAGATCATCAGAAGCATTTTTAATTTGGTAAATTGCTTTTCCCATTGTTTTTGCAATACCAGGAATGCTGTTGGCTCCAAAGAAAATAAGTACAAAAACAAGTATCAGCAAAATTTCTGTTCCAGCAATATCGTTAAGAAAGAGAATCTGATACATATCGGGACAAATTTACAACTATTTTGTGTGCATAGAAACTGAATCTTCGCGTGATTAGCTGCGAATGTCGTAACCGACCCTGTATGTATTGGCGTGCGCCTCAACAATCGTGTTAATTTCTTTACTATATCCGCCGCCCATCGTGGTTACAATTGGCACGTCAAGTTGTCTGCTTAGATCGAAAACTATAGCGTCTCTTTCTTTGCACCCGTCCAAAGATAGGTTTAACCTACCTAATTTATCACTCTCAAGAACGTCAACTCCAGCTTGATAAAAAATAAATTCAGGTTCAAAGCTATTCATGATATTATCTAATCCTTCTTTAAGCTGATATAAGTAAGCTGCATTTTTTGTACCGTCATCGAGTTCAATATCTACATCAGAATGCTCTTTACGAAGAGGGTAATTGTTTCTACCGTGCATACTAAATGTAAAAATGTTGTCAAGATTGGCGCACAAGGCTGCAGTTCCGTTGCCTTGGTGTACATCGAGATCTAAAATCAGTATTTTATTGACTTTTTTTTGCTTCAATAGCCAATGTGCTGCAATCACCTGGTCATTCAGGAGGCAAAACCCTTCTCCTCGATCTGAAAATGCATGATGTGTGCCGCCTGCAATATTAAAGCAGATATTTTTCTCCATGGCAAGTTCTGCGGACTTTCTTGTTCCTTCCATGATAGTCCATTCACGTTTGATTAAGGTATCATTATGTATAAATCCGGAGACCCGTTGTTCCTTTTTTGTCAGCTCTAGGTTTCTTAATCGCTCCAGGTAATTACGGCTGTGTACAGCCTCGACATAAATATTTTGAATTGACTGAGGCGCAAAAAATTGATGCTGCTCAATTGTTCCCTCATGAATGAGCTGTCTTGGCAGTAGGTCATATTTTTCCATCGGAAAACGATGATTTTCGGGCAGCTCGTGAATATATATAGAGTGAAAGGCAATCATTTTCAATGAAACATAAGAAAATGGAACAATGTTGTGATTTATTCCTGAATTATTTTTTCCACAATTCTAGCTACTGCAGGACAGACTTCAGTATTATTGATGGTTAGGTCCATAATTTGTAGAACATTTTTTCGATCGGTATGAGGGTATTCTCTACAAGCTAAAGGCCGAAAATCATATACACTACAAGTGTTGTCCTCATTTAAAAATGGGCATGGAGAGCTTTTAAGGACATAATCATTGTCTTCATCAAGTTTTAAATACTTTTCGGTAAATGAACCAACTTTCATCCTAAGATGTTTGGCCAGTCGATTGATGTCCACATTTCTAAATATAGGACTCGTCGTTTTGCAACAGTTCGCACAGCTTAAACAATCCATGGTTTCAAACTCATGATCATGGAGCGTATTGAACTGATCATTGATTTGTTTGGGACGTTTCTTTTTGAGGTGCAATAGTTTTTTTCGGTATTCCTTTCGCTTTTTTTTTGCTTGACTCAAACTATTACGGTCTTGATTACTTAAGGAACTGTTCATGCGCTAAAATAAAATCCTAAGGTATACATTTATCTATTTCGAGGTCGTGTTTATTTTTCATAACTAATGAATACATTTACAATTCAATTGTTGTTGTGATGACTGATTATCCGATTTATCGAAAATTATCGAATCAAAAGTCTTTTTATCGAATTACATCCGATACTGAATTTGAGGAAATTCAATGCATTGGAACTGCTCGCATAAAAGCTGCGTTTAAGGCAGAAAAATACCCTGAATTTCTTCGCGTAAAAGAAATGATTTCTTGCCAACCGCCTTTTGAATTGAGCACGGAGATGGAGTATAGTGCTCAGAAAGGAACGTAACTAGAATATGTTTCCAAGTTATAGAGAGTAAAGTTCTCCTCTATGAAAATAGTTTCTTTAATAATCGTTTTGAGCATACTCTTTTTATCATTTAATTTACCAAATGAAGCATCTAGTTCAATAAGATTTAACGCGAATCCGTCTGGGCGAGAAGACATTAAGGTTCTGAACTCAGTTTATGAAACTGAGCTTCTTCGTTTCATTAATCAGTACCGCAATAAAAAGGGTTTGAATTCACTTTTGGTGCACCCTAATCTCATGCGTGCAAGCCGCTATCATGCTGCAGATATGGCACATGAAAACTACCACGAGCATGCAACTCATAACAGGATTTCAAATGGATTGCAACGAGGATTGAATACATTTCAAAGGATTTCGAGTTTCTATGATGGGTTTCCAAATGCTGAAAATATTGCGGCTGGTTATGGAAATCCTTTAGCTGTTTTTGAGGCATGGGTAAAGAGTCCAGGTCATAAAAGGAACTTACTAAACAAAAGTGCGACGCATATGGGTGTCGGTTATTACCGTGATTCAAAAAGTAAATTCAAGAATTACTGGGTTTTTGAGTCTGCTGCCCAATGATTAAATTGTAGGCATTCCATTCTATTTTTAAACATCGATTCATTTGACTTGAATTTTGTACTTTTGGAGGCGTTTTAAATCGTACACTGAATGGAACAAATTCCCGCTTATAAGCCCAAAAACAAAATAAGAATTGTCACTGCTGCATCTTTGTTTGATGGCCACGATGCTGCTATTAATATTATGCGTCGAATTATTCAATCTACGGGTTGTGAGGTGATTCATTTGGGGCATGACCGTTCTGTTGAAGAGGTTGTAGATTGTGCCATTCAAGAGGATGCGCAAGCAATCGCCATGACTTCCTATCAAGGAGGACATAATGAGTATTTTAAATACATGTATGATCTTCTTTGTGACAAAGGAGCACCGCACATCAAAATATTTGGTGGAGGTGGAGGAACCATACTACCGGACGAGATTTCAGTTTTACAGGATTACGGTGTGGAAAGAATTTACCATCCGGACGATGGAAGGTCCATGGGGCTGCAGGGAATGATCAATGATTTGGTCGAGCGTTGTGATTATGGTTTGGGTGAAAATCTAGCGCATGATATCAATAAGATAAAAAGTAAGAATGTTCCAGCAATAGCGCGCACGATATCTGCAGCTGAAAATTTCCCAAAAATACATCATGAAGCCTTAACTGAGATTAGAAATATCTCGGAAAAGAGTGCTATTCCTGTGCTTGGCATCACAGGAACAGGTGGTGCGGGTAAATCGTCATTAGTGGATGAATTGGTCCGAAGATTTCTTGTTGATTTTAAGGACAAGCAAATTGCGGTGGTTTCTGTAGATCCTTCTAAAAGAAAGACGGGAGGAGCCTTACTTGGTGATCGAATCAGAATGAATTCAATTAAAAATAACCGTGTATACATGCGCTCTTTGGCAACACGACAATCAAATCTAGCTTTGTCAAAGCATGTTGCTGAAGCACTTTCAATACTAAAAGCAGCAGAGTATGATTTAATTATTCTTGAAACGTCCGGAATAGGACAATCAGATACGGAAATATTAGATCATTCTGACGTATCTCTTTATGTGATGACCCCAGAATATGGAGCGGCAACACAGCTTGAGAAAATAGATATGCTTGACTTCGCAGATGTGATTGCGCTGAATAAGTTTGACAAAAGAGGTGCGCTTGATGCACTAAGGGATGTCAGGAAACAATACCAGCGAAATCATAACCTTTGGGATGCAAGTGTTGATGACATGCCTGTTCATGGAACAATTGCGTCTCAGTTTAATGATCCAGGAATGAACTCTCTTTACAAGGTAATCATGGATCAGCTTGTTGAAAAGACAAATGCAGAGCTTCATTCTACTTTTGAGATTACACGTGAAATGTCTGAAAAGATTTTTGTAATACCTCCGGACCGAACACGATATTTATCTGAGATATCAGAGAACAATAGAGCATATAATAAATGGGTTGAAGCACAGGTTAAAGTTGCGGATAAATTATTTGGTTTGACGCAAACGATTGATGCACTGAAAGAATCGGATTATGATGATAAGGACCGATTAATAAAAAACATTGAAGAGGTTTTAGAGAAAGAAAAATTAAATTTTGATCCTAAGAATTGGGAAATATTACAAAACTGGAATGCACGTAAGCAATCATTTAAGAATCCAATCTTTGAATTCAAGGTACGGGATAAGACTTTATCAATACAGACCCATACCAAATCTCTTTCACATTCTGACATACCCAAAGTTGCATCTCCGAAATATAATGGTTGGGGAGATATTCTTCGTTGGGTACTTCAAGAAAATTTCCCGGGAGAATTTCCATATACCGCAGGTTTGTTTCCATTCAAAAGGGAAGGGGAAGACCCTACCCGAATGTTTGCAGGAGAAGGAGGACCTGAGAGAACAAACAAAAGATTCCATTATGTGAGTTTGGGCATGCCCGCCAAAAGATTGTCCACAGCTTTTGATTCGGTAACACTTTACGGGAACGATCCGGATCTACGTCCTGATATTTATGGCAAGATAGGAAACGCGGGTGTATCTATTTGTTGCTTGGATGATGCGAAAAAACTTTACTCAGGTTTTGATTTAAGCCATCCGGCGACTTCTGTGTCAATGACAATAAATGGCCCAGCGCCAATGCTTTTGGCTTTCTTTATGAATGCAGCTATTGATCAAAATTGTGAGAAGTATATAAAAGCAGAAGGACTTGAGGAAGCTACTGAAAAGAAAATTAAATCTATCTATAAGGCAAAAGGGGTCAAACGTCCAAGCTACAATGGTGATCTTCCTGAGGGAAATGACGGTCTTGGTCTGATGTTGCTTGGTATTACAGGAGATCAAGTATTACCTGCAGACATTTACAACGAGATAAAAGCCAAAACACTTACCCAAGTTAGAGGAACGGTTCAAGCCGATATTTTAAAAGAAGATCAAGCACAAAACACGTGTATTTTTTCCACTGAATTTGCTTTGAGATTGATGGGGGATGTACAAGAATATTTTATCCACAAGGGTGTCAGGAATTTTTATTCTGTATCCATTTCTGGGTATCATATTGCAGAGGCTGGAGCCAATCCAATCACCCAACTTGCGTTTACACTTGCAAATGGCTTTACCTATGTCGAGTATTATCTTAGCAGAGGAATGAATATAAATGATTTTGGTCCAAACCTATCATTTTTCTTCTCCAATGGAATTGATCCTGAGTATGCTGTAATTGGCAGGGTGGCAAGAAAGATTTGGTCCAAAGCAATGGCGAAGAAATATGGAGCAAACCCAAGGGCACAAATGCTTAAGTATCACATCCAAACGTCGGGTCGTTCACTCCATGCCCAAGAGATTGACTTTAATGATATTCGAACAACCTTGCAGGCCTTGTATGCGATTTATGACAATTGTAATTCATTACATACGAATGCCTATGACGAGGCGATCACAACTCCTACAGAGGAATCTGTTCGTCGTGCGATGGCCATTCAGTTGATTATAAATAGGGAGCTTGGATTGGCGAAAAATGAAAATCCGCTCCAAGGTAGTTTCATTATTGAAGATTTAACAGATTTAGTTGAAGAGGCTGTTCTTTCTGAGTTTGATAGAATTACCGAGCGCGGTGGCGTTTTGGGTGCTATGGAGACTATGTATCAAAGGTCTAAGATTCAGGAAGAGTCGCTCTACTATGAAACACTCAAGCATACAGGTGAATTTCCAATTATTGGTGTAAATACATTTTTAAGTTCGAAGGGCTCTCCAACGGTCCTACCGAAAGAGGTTATTAGAGCAACAGAGGACGAAAAGCAATATCAAATTGAAATGCTCAACAATTTGCATGAGGCAGAGAAGGATAGCACTAAAAAAGGGATCAAGGCGATTCAGGATGCAGCTGTGAACAATCAAAATATCTTTGAAGAGTTGATGGAGATTTGTAAACATGCCTCACTTGGACAAGTTACACATGCTTTATTTGAAGTGGGCGGACAGTACAGAAGAAACATGTAATATTCCCCCTTATGTTCACTATTGGCGAGGTTATATCTATTTTAAACGAAACAGGTCGTTACACTGTCGAATCTATCGCAAAGGATTTTATATTCGTTATCGATGAACATGGTTTCGAATTAAAAATACCGAGTGATCAAGCTGTTAAAATACATCATTTTAAAACGGGCGAAGTAAAAACCAAAGACGTTGATCGTATAAAGCCTAAATCGAATAAACTAGATGCTCAAGACATTCCTAAGCTAGACCTTCACTATGAATCATTTGATACTTCAAGATACGAGGCTTCAGCCCATGAAAAATTCACCATTCAGATGAATACCTTTAAACGATTTGTAAATGATCATTTAAAGAAAAAAACAACCCGTATTTTGATTATTCACGGAGTTGGAGAAGGTCGTTTGAAGAGTGAGATTTTATCGTGTTTAAGAGGTAGAAAGGGGTACGACATGAACGATGCGAACTACAGCCAGCGTGGCGTGGGCGCCTCATATATAGATATTAAGATTTCTATTGCCGAGCCGCTATAAATGTAGAAAGCTTTTTTTCGCGAGGAGTTCATCTTCAGATTCTCGATAATCAGGGTCATCCACACAACAATCTACAGGGCATACGGCGGCGCATTGAGGTTCGTCATGAAAACCGGCACACTCCGTACATTTATCGTGAGAAATGTAGTATACATCCATGTCCACCGGTTCAAAAGGTTGATCTGCGTCAATTTCATCTCCATCGAGTGTTGTGATAATGCCATTTAATGAAGTTCCATCAGAGTATTTCCACTCTGCACCACCCTCGTAAATGGCATTATTTGGGCATTCGGGCTCACACGCACCGCAGTTTATACATTCATCTGTTATCATTATGGCCATAACACACAATTTTTATACAAATATAAACCCCAAATTTGATTCTTTTGTTCAATCTTACAAAAAAGAAGCTTAGTATATTTGTACCGTGAAAAGAGAATCATTAATTCAAGCCTTTAGTCAGCTCGGTATTGTATTGCGAAATATAGGTAAAAATAAGCCCTGGAATAATTTTGAAATAGGTGTTACTGAGTCCGAGTATAATCAGCTGATAACTACTATTGAAAAGCTAAAACATCATAATGGATGGTTTACAGAGCCAATGGTTAGAAAAGCGATGCTTAATCTTGGGAGTTCATTAGAGACAGATCATTTAGCATCTTGGTGCTCAAAATATACATTTACGAGTCAACCAAAAACGATTGCTGTGATTATGGCTGGCAACATTCCGCTTGTTGGTTTTCATGATTTTCTTTGTGTGTTGCTTTCGGGAAATAAAGTGTTGGCTAAAATGAGCTCAGAGGACGACAAGCTCTTACCTGCATTGGTGGGTTTGTTAGTCTGTTTTTATCCTGAACTTCGAGAAAACATCTCATTCTCCAGTCGCAACATGAAAGGTTTTGACGCCGTGATTGCAACCGGTAGTAACGCAAGTTTCCTTCATTTTGAACAATACTTTTCTAAGTACCCGCACATATTTCGAAAAAACCGAACATCAATAGCCGTTTTGGGAGGTAATGAAACAAGCGAGGAGCTGAAATCCTTGAGTAGCGATATTTTTGATTTTTTCGGACGTGGTTGCCGAAGTGTCTCTCACCTCTTACTTCCAGCGTCTTATGATGTCAATAAGATTTTTGAACATATAGTTCATCAAGCAGAGGTGATTAATAATAAGAAGTACGGTAATAATTATGACTACAATAAGGCGGTTCATTTGATGAATCAAGAAAAATTATTGGACAATAATTTTGTTTTATTGAAGGAAACCCATGAGCTACATTCTCCGCTTGGTATGATCTACTATCATTTTTATAAAGACTTGAATGAGGTTCATGATTATCTTGAACTCCACAAAGATGCCATTCAATGTTCAATTGGACTGAACGGTTTGCCTTTTGGTACAGCGCAATGTCCAGCATTGGATGATTACGCCGATCAAGTGGATACCATGCAATGGTTGAGTAAATTAAGTTAATTATCCATCTATCAATAAGAATTATCTACCTTTGCGACCCATGTCGTTATTTAACAAATACATGATATTATATAAATCAAAAGAAGAAATTGCCATCATGCGTGATGCAGCGCAGGTGGTAAGTCGAACATTAGGGAAGGTAGCTCAACTAATAAAGCCAGGCATAACTCCCCTTTCATTGGATAAAATGGCACATGATTATATCCTTTCGCAAGATGCCAAGCCAGGTTTCCTAGGTCTTTATGGTTGTCCAAGTACCTTGCTGATTTCTGTTAATGAGCAAGTTGTGCATGGCCTACCTACTGAAAAACCTTTTGAGGAAGGCGACATCGTTTCAGTGGATTGTGGTGCTGTTTATAAAGGATATTATGGTGATCATGCATATACCTTTAAGGTAGGTAAGGTTTCTCCAGAGCGCCAGCATCTATTAAAAGTGACCAAAGAGTGCCTTTATTTAGGAATTGAGCAATGCACGACAGCTAATCGATTGGAGGATATTGGTTGGGCAATACAACAGCACGCTGAAAAGAATAATTTTGGTGTTGTGCGTGATCTTGTTGGACATGGATTGGGTAAAACATTGCACGAAGAACCTCAGGTACCCAATTTTGGACGTAGAGGTCGTGGTAAAAAAATCCAAAATGGATTAACAATTGCCATTGAGCCTATGATCAACATGGGTACTGAAAAAATTCGTACACTTGAAGATGAGTGGACGATTGTTACCGAGGACGGTATGCCGAGCGCACATTTTGAACATGACATAGCCATCGTTGATGGTAAGGCTGAAATTCTTTCTACCTTCGACTACATCTATGATGTAATCGGATCTGATGATTAGAGAAAAGAAATTTGTTTTCTTGACTGTTTTGACATTTTTAATGTACGGTCTCGGCCTTTTTTTTGATGATCATTTTTTTTTACTACCCTTTCCTATTTTTGATTTTGTTTTGTTGTGGGGCGCTTTGCGATTTATTTTTTTTAATCCGAAGAGGAGAAAGTTGTATAGCTATTTATTCCTATCAGGGGTTCTGCTAAAAATTAGTATGAATCCAATTATTACAACGTCTCTTCTAAATCAAAGTCAACTTTCGTATTTAAACACTACGATAATTCCTGATTTTTTGATGGTTTTAAGTCTCTTACTTTTTTTACTCAGTCTTATCGCATCGGCCATTCAAGAAAAACTATCCATTCATTGGTCATGGCATGGATTTCATGCAGCTATTGCCTTCCTTGCTTTAACCTTAGACTTTCGACTGGTATTATTTTTTGGTCTTTTGCCTTCGATTCTATTATATGTCAGGGACTTTGAAAATAACTTTCGTTATCTCTGGAATTTATTTTTCTTACTTGAGCTCATGACAACAGTCATGCTTGTTTTTGTTGATAATTAAAAGTGCTTCATACCTACCTACAAATGAATTACCTCACCGTAGGCTGCTGCCGCTGCTTCCATTACCGCTTCTGACATTGTTGGGTGTGGGTGAATCGTTTTAATTAATTCTTCTCCTGTAGTTTCAAGTTTACGAATCGCAACAATTTCCGCAATCATTTCAGTAACATTCGCTCCAATCATGTGCGCGCCCAAAAGCTCACCATATTTGGCATCAAATAACAATTTAACAAAACCGTCTTTTGCACCCGCTGCACTTGCTTTACCTGAAGCAGAGAATGGGAATTTTCCGATCTTTAATTCGATACCTGCTTCTTTCGCTGCTTTTTCGGTCATACCCACTGAAGCGATCTCAGGAGAACAATAAGTACATCCTGGAACATTTCCGTAATCAATTGCTTCAGGGTGGTGGCCTGCTATTTTTTCGACACAAACAATTCCTTCTGCTGAGGCGACATGCGCTAATGCCGGACCAGGAACAACATCGCCTATTGCATAATAGCCTGGCATATTTGTTTGGTAAAAGTCATCTACAAGAATTCTTCCTTTGTCTACAACAATACCCACGTCTTCTAAACCTATATTTTCAATATTGGCCTGAATACCAACAGCGGACAATACAACATCGCACTCAATTTTCTCTTCTCCTTTCGACGTTTTAACTGTAACTACGCATTGTTTACCTGAGGTATCGACACTTTCTACGGAAGAACCAGTCATCACCTTGATTCCAGACTTTTTAAATGACTTTTCAAGTTGCTTTGATACATCTGTATCCTCCACTGGGACAATGTTTGGGAGATATTCTACAACAGTCACTTCTGTTCCAATTGCATTGTAGAAATATGCGAATTCAACACCAATTGCGCCCGAACCTACAACTACCATTTTCTTTGGTTGTGACTTCAAAGTCATGGCTTGTCGATATCCAATTATTTTTTCTCCGTCTTGTGGTAAATTAGGTAATGCTCTAGATCTCGCACCTGTTGCAATAATCACACCTTTCGAAGCAATATAGTCTGTGCTTTTTCCTGCCTCATCAGTGACAGTAACTGTTTTATTTGCTTTGATGACTCCGTTTCCAGTCAGAACATCAATTTTATTCTTCTTCATTAAAAATTTGATGCCATTGCTCATTCCATCAGCAACATCTCGGCTTCTTTTGACCATTCCATTGAAGTCTGCTTTCGCATCTTTAACGGTTATACCGTAATCGGAGGCATGACTTAAGTACTCAAAAACATTTGCAGATTTCAAAAGCGCCTTTGTTGGGATACAACCCCAATTCAGACATATCCCACCTAATTCTTCTCGTTCAACGATTGCTGTCTTTAAACCAAGCTGTGATGCACGAATAGCAGTAACGTATCCTCCTGGGCCACTTCCTACTACAATAATGTCATAATTCATAGTACTTATTTTAGGCTACAAAAATACTTAAAATAATGAAATTCGAAGGTGTTTTAGTTTCTTTATCAAATATCGCATTCGAGTGGATTTAATTCTTTTTTATTAGTGAATGAGATACCTATTTTATACTTATTTTTGTTTGATAATAAAGAAGAAATGAGCGAAACCCTCCAAAAAGAAGCAACAGTAGAGCAAGCGGTAGATTTAGGTCTAAGAGAAGATGAATTTGAAATGATTAAGGAAATCCTAGGTCGTATACCAAACTTCACAGAAACTGCTATTTATTCTGTGATGTGGTCTGAACATTGTTCTTACAAGAATTCAATTTTATGGTTGAAGACCTTGCCTAAAGATGGTCCCCATATGCTTGTAAAGGCAGGTGAAGAGAACGCAGGACTGGTCGATATTGGTGATGGTATGGGTTGTGTTTTTAAAATAGAATCTCACAACCATCCAAGTGCTTTGGAACCTTATCAAGGCGCTGCAACCGGGGTTGGAGGCATTAATAGAGACATATTTACGATGGGCGCTAGGCCAATTGCACAGCTAAATTCCTTGCGTTTTGGGAATATTGAACGCGACCGAACTAAATGGTTGGTCAAAGGAGTCGTAAAAGGCATTGGTGACTATGGAAACGCGTTTGGTATTCCAATCGTTGGAGGCGAGGTAGCCTTTGAAGATTCTTACAACACAAATCCACTAGTGAACGCATTTTCGGCTGGTACAATTGATACGACAAAAATGATTTCTGCAACGGCGAAAGGACCTGGTAATCCAGTTTTCATTGTGGGTTCGTCAACAGGTAAGGACGGAATCGCTGGAGCAGCATTTGCCTCAAAAGATATTACTGAGGACTCTGCCTCTGATTTACCTTCTGTTCAGGTTGGTGATCCTTTCATGGAGAAATTATTGCTTGAGGCGACCATGGAATTGTCTGAAACAGATGCTATTGTGGGAATGCAGGATATGGGCGCTGCGGGTATTACCTGTTCTACTTGTGAGATGAGTGCAGCTGGTGAGGTTGGGATGGAAATAGATTTAGACAAAGTACCTACCCGACAAATGAATATGCTTCCCTACGAAATTTTACTATCTGAATCTCAAGAGCGCATGCTCGTTGTTGTTCAGAAAGGTAAAGAGCAAATCGTTAAAGATATTTTTGATAAATGGGACCTTCACGCGGAAGAAATAGGAATAGTAACTGATACCCAAAGGATTCGTTATTACATGAACGGTGAGCAGGTGGGTGACGTTCCTGCCGAATCATTAGTTCTTGGAGGAGGTGCTCCTCAATATAAAAGAGAATATAAGGAACCTACCTATTACGAAGAGTTTAAGAAATTTGATATTAATTCCATTGAACAGCCTGAGGACTTGAAAAAAGTTGCTGACGCGATGCTTGCAATGCCGAACATAGCCTCGAAACGTTGGGTTTATGAACAGTATGATTCTATGGTGGGTACAAGGACCATGACAACGAATGTTCCTTCGGATGCAGGCGTTGTAAACATAAAAGGTACCAACAAGGCACTTGCTATGACAGTAGACTGCAACTCACGTTATGTAAATGCCGATCCAGAAATAGGAACGATGATTGCGGTTTCTGAGGCGGCAAGAAACATTGCTTGTTCAGGTGGAGAGCCAAGTGCAATTACGAATTGTTTGAACTTTGGAAATCCTTACAATCCAGAATCTTATTGGCAGTTTGTAGGAGCGATCAAGGGAATGTCAGCAGCTTGCTTGAAATTTAATACGCCTGTAACAGGGGGTAATGTATCCTTTTACAACCAATCTGTAATCAATGGGGTAGAGGTTCCTGTTTTCCCAACACCGACAATTGGAATGATTGGAATCTTAGAGGATAAGAATACACTAATGTCACTAGATTTTAAAGACAAAGGAGATTTGATTTTCTTGATTGGTAAATATGAGGAAGATATTTCATCCTCCGAATATTTAGCAAACTATCATGGTGTCAAAGCCTCTCCAGCCCCATATTTTGATTTGGATTACGAATATAAAGTACATGCAGTAACCAAGGAGTTGATTCAGCAAAATCGAATCAACGCCGCGCACGATGTTGCAGACGGAGGTCTCTATGTGACTTTAGTAGAAATGTCCTTTCCTCGGGATTTAGGGTTTGATATTGTGACAGATTCTGAAATCCGAGAAGATGCGTTCTTATTTGGAGAGGGGCAAGGAAGGATTGTAGTAACTGTTTCTGAAGATCAAGAAGATTTGTTCCTTGAACATATGGTTAATTCAAAAGTTAATTTTACCTTGCTAGGACATGTTACCAAAGGAAAGCTTGTCGTTGATGATGAACACTACGGTTTTGTGAATGATGCAAAAGAAATTTACGACAACGCCTTAGGTAATTTGCTAGAAGACTAAATATGGAATACAATACAACAAGAGAAAAACTGATCCTTCCAGAATATGGAAGAAATGTTCAAAATATGATATCTCATGCGATGGAGATAAAAGACCGTTCTGAGAGAAATAGTGCGGCTCAAGCCATTATTGAGGTAATGGGACAGCTGAACCCTCACCTGAGAGATGTGGATGATTACAGGCCTAAATTATGGACACACCTTTTCGTGATGTCTGATTTTCAATTAGATGTTGATTCTCCTTATGAAATTCCTAATAAAGAGGTATTGAGTGAAAAGCCGGATCTAATGATTTATCCCAAAGGAAGAATTAAGTATGGTCATTATGGTAAATACACTGAGAAAATTTTGAGTGATGCAAATGAAGTAGTAGACCCTGAAGCAAAGGAAGCCTTGAAAATGTCCATGGCTAACTTTATGAAAATGCAGTATTTGACTCATAATAATAATGCAGTTGAAAACAATGTCATTGCGGAAAATATAAAGGAGTTATCAAACAACGAACTGGTATTGGATAATCCTGATGAATTGACCAATACAAATCAGATTCTTAGAACCATTGGTCAGACCAAAAAGAATACAAGGACAAATAATAATTATAAGTCTAAAAAGAAGAGATATAAAAGATAGCGCGTATGGCTTCGTTTGAAATTTATGGAGGAAAACCTCTAAAAGGTGAGCTGACACCACAAGGAGCAAAGAACGAGGCATTACAAGTGTTGTGTGCCCCATTACTAACTTCTGAAAAGATTACTATTTCTAATATCCCTGATATTATTGATGCCAACAAGCTAATTGCATTAATGCAAGCGATGGGTGTCAAAGTTGAAAAGGTCGAAAAGGGGACATATGTCTTCCAAGCTAAAGAAATTAATATTGACTATTTACAATCTGAAGATTTTAAGATCAGGGCAGGTTCACTAAGAGGTTCTGTGATGATTGTGGGGCCGCTTCTGGCACGTTTTGGTGTAGGTTATTTACCCAAGCCAGGAGGAGACAAGATTGGTCGACGAAGATTGGATACCCACTTTGCGGGTATGATTGCTTTGGGTGCTAAATTCAATTATGATGCTGGAGAACATTTTTACGCAGTAGAAGGTAAAAACCTTAAAGGGACATATATCCACATGGATGAAGCCTCGGTCACTGGAACCGCGAATATTGTAATGGCAGCAGTTATGGCTAAAGGAGAGACGACTATTTATAATGCTGCATGTGAACCTTATCTCCAACAGCTATGTAAAATGTTAAATTCAATGGGTGCCAAAATCACAGGGATCGGTTCTAACATGTTGACGATTAAGGGTGTTCAGGATTTAGGCGGGTGCTATCATCGTATTCTTCCGGACATGATTGAGATTGGTTCTTTTATCGGGCTTGCTGCAATGACACAATCAGAAATAACCATTAAGGATGTAAGCTGGGATAACCTTGGAATTATACCGACTATTTTTAGAAGGTTAGGCATCAAGCTGGAACGAAAGGGCGATGACATATTTGTTCCTGCGCAGGAAAGCTACGAAATTGAAACCTTTATAGACGGTTCAATTATGACCATTTCTGACGCTCCTTGGCCAGGTTTCACTCCTGACTTACTTTCCATTATTCTTGTGGTAGCAACTCAAGCGAAAGGTTCTGTATTGATTCATCAAAAAATGTTTGAATCTCGATTGTTCTTTGTAGATAAGTTAATTGATATGGGTGCGCAAATTATTCTTTGTGATCCGCACAGAGCTACGGTAATAGGTTTGAATCGAAAGAATGCTTTAAGAGGAATTCAGATGACCTCTCCAGATATTCGTGCTGGAGTTTCATTGCTTATCGCAGCGCTATCTGCAAAAGGAAAGAGTACCATTCACAATATTGAACAGATTGATCGTGGATACCAAGACATAGATATTCGGTTAAATAATATTGGTGCGGATATAAGAAGGGTAGGATAATTTATCTATAGTCTTTCCAAAACATGTTGAATGAGCGCCGTCATGTGACTGCTATAGTCACTTGAAAACTTTTTTGCAGGTCTATTGGCGATGCCCAAACAAATTGTTGCGCAGGAGTGTCCTAATGATGTTCCTAGTGCAAACAACGCGGAACTTTCCATTTCAAAATTTAGAAAGCGATGCTCATTATGCTTAAACCTTTGCAGTTTTTCATTGAGGTCTAAAGTGTAAGTTGGCAAACGAAGCGCTCTTCCCTGAGGTCCATAGAAACCTGAACTGGTTACCGTTATTCCTTTAATCGTATGTTCTGTCTCAAATTTGTTCAAAAAATCAGTGGATGACTTTTTTAGATAAGGAATAACGTGCTCTGGAAAGAGAGCACAATCTTGAATCGACTTAAGTAGCTTTTCTTCCTGATCTGTATAATTAAGGGTGTAAAAATGTCCAACATTGTCAAGGCCTAAGGCGTACTCGCTTAAAATATATGAATGAATTGGTATATCTGCTTGAAGTAAGCCACAGGTTCCAATTCTAATCAACTCTAGCTTTGTTTGATCTATTTTTTCTACTCTTGTTTCAAGATTTATATTGAATGCAGCATCCAGTTCGTTAACGACTATATCAATATTGTCTGTGCCAATTCCGGTTGATAATACTGATATCCTTTTGTTTTTATAGAGACCAGTATGACAGAAGAATTCTCTATGATTTGATTTGAATTCAATGGAATCGAATTGTTCTGAAACCAACGCAACCCTTTCTTGGTCACCAACGAGTATGATTTTTGTTGACAAGTCCTTTGACGAAACTCCAAGATGATAGACTTGTTTTTTTGCGTTTAAGACAAGCTCTGTAGGGGCGAATTTTCTCAAAGAATATCAGTTAGTTAAACTTCCAAAGACTTTACTGAGCAGATCAGTAACTCGCGCTAAAGGATCTAGTCTAATTTTGTTCTCTTCAGCCTCTACCATGAAAAATAAGCCCTCAATTGCCTTTTGGGTCACAAAAACGTCAAGGTCTGGATTTATTTTCTCTCCACCGGTCAGTATCATGGCTGTATTGTATTTGTTGATGAGTGGGGTCCAATAATCAGTGAGCTTAACTTTAGAAATAGCCGCTTTCACTTTAGGTGAAAACGCGCTTGTCAGGCTTTCTGTGGTTTGTTCTTTCAAATATTTTGTCGCCGCACCATTTCCTCCGTTAAGGATCGCGAATCCATCACTTAATGACATATCTATTATTGCTTTTTTGAAAATCGGTAGCGCTTCTTTGCATGCCTCTTCGGCCGCTCTATTTAATGTCGTTTCAAACTTTTGTACTTGATCCCCAAGACCTAAGTCCAAAGCTTTTTCTTTTACCTTGAGCGCATCAGGCGGAAAAGGCAATCTAATATCATTGTTAGAAAGGAATCCATCTGTAACTGATGTGATTGAAACTGAGTTTTCAATGCCAACACTTAATGCCTCTCTTAACCCAGAGATGACTTCTGAATTTGTTAGACTTGGTGGCTGTGCGTCTGACGAACCTTCATTCATGAAATTATTTGCAGCATCGGAAGCTGCTTTGTTCAATACGTCGCATGAAGAAAGGACAAGGAGTATTGTAAAAAGAAAGCAGCCGTGTTTTAACATAATTTAATCTTTAGCGAATCACGTTTACATAACCGGTATGTACTTTTCTACCGTCGTTTTCACGTTCCTTGTAAATAGCTCTCCAAATGTAAGTTCCTTCAGGTACAATTCCTTTGTGATATGTTCCATCCCATTCCGCGTTGATGTCATTCGTTTCCCATATCGTCTCTCCCCATCTGTTGAAAATTTCTAATGTGAAGTTTTGAACGTCAATTCCTTCAACGAAAAAAACCCATGTTTGATTGTGCTCATCGTCGTCAGGTGTAAATGAGTTTGGTGCATAAAAAATAACATCGGGAACAATTTCAACATCTAATGTTGTTGTATCCGAGCATCCTTCATTGGTTGTAGCGATGAGAGTGATCGGGTAGGTACCAGATACTCCCTCTGGGTAGGTAATCATCGCAGAACCTTCATTGCTGATTAGCGATATTGCACTCGGGCTAATCCATTGAAAATCTACAACGTTTCCAACGCATGCTTCTGTCGTTTGTATTTCGGTTTCAAACCAAGTTGCTGGGTTTTTGGATAAAGTAAAGTTTGCAATTGGTGGTGGAGTAACCGTGATAATATTTTGAAATTCTTGAGTGTAGGTGCATCCGTATGTAGATGTTATGGTAACATAACAATCATAAGTTCCAGGGAATTCAAAAGTACTTTGAATAGACTCTGTTCCGTTTGCTGTAAATGTATCGCCATTTGAAAAATCAAACACAGTAGTTTCTACATCGGCTCCTTCTATGGTGTTGTTGTAAAAAACAAAATCTCCAGGTACACATTGCACTTCAAAGTCAGGCGCAATAATGGGTGTAATCGTATTTGGGAATGTGACCGACAGACATTCACTTGCTTCAGGTGATCCACATTCTTCACTGAGTGTTACGCAATATTGCGTATTGTTGGCCACTGGATTCACGGTTATGGTTTGTCCAACATCAACACTTGACCCATTGGCAGTCCATGTATAGATATACGGACTTGAGCCTCCGCTTCCAGTTGCCTGAAGATTAATAAAGGCATCAGCACAAATAACACTATCTGGAGTTAAATCACTAATGCTTAATGCATCAGGCTCACCAATTGTCGCTGAAATCTGATTGGAACAACCGTTATCATCTGTTACTGTTATAATATGGGTACCCGCGAAAAGGTCAGTTGCTTCATTTGTAATGCAAGTGCTTTGATCCCAACTGTAGGTATATGGAGAAGTTCCATCGGAAACACCAACTTGAATAGAGCCTGTGTTTAGGCTATTACAAGATGCATCGTTCTGATTTATTATGGTTAAGTTCATACCTGGTATTTCATCAACCGTTATCGAAACATTACCGACGCATCCTGAACTCGCTACGATTTCGCAAGTATAAATACCAGCCGTAAGGTTTGTCGCTGTGGCGGTAGTTTGTCCGTTATCCCAGAGAAAAGTTTCAGAGCCATCGGAAGGCGTCATTATTGCTGTCGCTGTTCCATCTGTTCCACCTGAGCACCCGACAGGTGTATAGGTGGCCGTAAATGCTGCTGGGCTATCTCCAACGGTTACGGTTCCATTTGATGTGCATCCATTCCCATCTACCACAAATACTGAGTAGGTGCCGGGAAATACATTATTGACAGTTTGGGTTGCTGCGCCTAGTGCTGGCCAAGTATATGAGTGCGGACCTGGAGATCCTGCTCCCGGTGTAGCTGTTACACTTCCTACTCCTTGACTGCAAATATCATCTGTCATGGAAACCGTAATTTCTGGAGATGCTGTCGTTATATACGTTGTATCTGATACAGAGCCTAAGGCCGCGTCACATGCTGAAGCGGTTACAAAATAACCCGTTGTTCCTGGAGGAGGGTTGGGTATATTGAGTATTGCACTATATGTGAATGTCTCTCCTAAAGTATTGTTCCAAATAAGGTTCCCACCTGCACCAACAACCTGAATATAGGTAATGGCCTCTATTGTATAATCATTACCTCCCTCATAATTCCATCTGTAGGCATCGTTATCCGCCGTCCATATTGTGTTGTTTCTTCCTGGCGTAATGTGCGCTATTGTTCCACCCGCGTTTTGGATTCCCTGAATGGCTAGACTTCCATTCCACGTCCCACAAATTGTTTTCTTCCCGATATGCACTTCAATATCATTACTCGTTTCATAAAGAATGATTCCAGCATAGTTGCATTCCGTGGGACCGCATTGGAATTGACCGATTTCTCTGTATAAGACGACAAACATCCGGTTTGGTGCTGTTCCAATAGTTTGGTACTGAATATCTCCATCAGCGCTTATGTTTGGGTTCATATCCTGATAAAAAGGCATAATTGCATTGTGTGCGGCTGTCGTACCAGTTGAGGGCAATGCCCCAACAGCTTGAAGTGCCCATGGGCAACCACCACCCGCATTTCCCATGTTAAAAGACAAGATACCATTTGAACCTACAGTAAGTTGATTGAAAATGTTGTTGTAAAAAGTAAAGTCAAAACCAATGTTTATTGCCTGACTCCATTGATCATCAGACAAAGTTGGTAGAATAGTGGGATTATCTAATTGTAACCCTCCCACAATGTTACCGCCACCAACGGGTGAACACATTTCAATATCTACGCCTTGACCGCCGCAAACTGTTGCATCATCTCCTAGGCATATTTGCTGTTGAGAAAATGAGTTGTGCGAATAAACTAAAATGCTTAATAAAGCAGCGATTGTATTTCTTATAATCATCTCTAATAATCTTCTTATGTTTAAACGTATGCGTTCTTGCAAGGTTGCTTGATGCATGACAAAATTAATGCAATTTATTGTCAAGAAAAAATAGTTGAAAACAAAGCGAACAAACGATATGACTCAATCACCCTTAACTTTTTGATAAATAACATTTAACATTAGTAAATCTTGCTTACTTTTGCCTCGATTTGAACCTTTAAAAATTAAGTTGTTATGTCAACAAATTATCATTCAGAAATTGAAGCATTTATGAATAGAGTGTCATTGAAAAATGCACACGAACCAGAGTTTTTACAGGCTGTGCAGGAGGTTGCTGAAGCTGTAATTCCATTCATTGAGCAAAATCCAAAATATAAAACAACGCGTATTTTGGATAGGATTGTAGAACCTGAAAGAACCATAATGTTTAGAGTTCCATGGTTAGATGATAATGGTGAAGTACAAGTAAACAGAGGTTACCGGGTTGAGTTTAACTCCGCAATTGGACCCTACAAAGGTGGTTTGAGATTTCATCCTTCTGTGAATCTGTCAATTCTAAAATTTCTTGGTTTTGAACAGATTTTTAAAAATTCATTAACGACTCTTCCAATCGGAGGAGGTAAGGGTGGTTCGGATTTCGATCCTAAAGGTAAATCAGACAATGAGGTCATGAAGTTTTGTCAATCTTTTATGACAGAGTTGAGTCGTCATATTGGACCTGATACAGATGTTCCAGCCGGTGATATTGGTGTTGGTGGAAGAGAGATAGGATATATGTTTGGACAATATAAAAGAATAAGAAATGAGTTTACCGGAGTATTAACAGGTAAAGCACGCAATTGGGGTGGCTCATTAATCCGTCCCGAGGCGACAGGATATGGTACGGTTTATTTTGCAAAAGAAATGCTGGCGACAAAAAATCAAACTTTTGAAGGCAAAACTGTTGCAATTTCTGGGTCTGGTAATGTTGCACAATATGCCTGTCAAAAGGCAACACAACTCGGGGCTAAGGTTTTAACACTTTCAGATTCGAAAGGTTATATCTTAGATGAAGATGGCATTGATTCCGATAAATTAGCCTTTGTGATGGAGCTAAAAAATGTGAAAAGAGGTCGCATTTCTGAATACGTAAAAACATATCCGAATGCCAAATTTGTAGAAGGAAAGAGACCTTGGGGTGTTGATGTTGACATCGCTTTACCTTGTGCGACACAAAACGAATTAAATGGAGAAGAGGCTGCAATGCTAATTGGAAATAGTGTCATTTGTATTGCGGAGGGAGCCAATATGCCTTCTACGCCTGAAGCTATTGAAAAGTTTCTTGAGGCAAAGGTTTTGTTTGCACCAGGAAAGGCATCAAATGCCGGAGGGGTTGCTACGTCAGGGTTGGAGATGTCTCAAAATTCTTTAAGAATGTCATGGTCCTCAGAAGAGGTTGACGAACGTCTGCACTCAATTATGGTGTCAATTCATAATGCATGTGTAGAGTATGGCACGCTGGAGGATGGTAATGTAGATTACGTGAAGGGAGCAAATATTGCAGGTTTCGTTAAAGTTGCTGACTCAATGATTGATCAAGGATTGGTTTAATCCGATATTAATTTAACAAATTGAAATAGCGCAGATTATCCTGCGCTATTTTTTTGTTCACTTATTTTCTTTTGTCTGATTGCCAGAGTTTCATGAAAGTCATTATCTTTGTTTAGAATCTTTCTAAATAATGAGAAAATTAGATCCTTCAATCATTGACCCTACGAGTCAGGATGTTTTTTTTCCTGATTGTATGCTCTCCTGTGATAAAAAAAAGAAGTGCTGTAAGAAATACAAAAAGAAAGGTTATGCTTGTAAAAAGTGCCCCAAGTTTTAGTCTACTTTTTATAAAAAGGTAGTTTCACGACTTTTGCTTTGAGCATTTTATTTCGTACGGCAATAAAAATTTCCGTATCCACTTTGTTTAAAGGTAAATTCACGTATCCGAGTCCAATGCCCATTTTTAAGGAAGGCGACATTGTTCCAGATGTAACCATTCCGATACAGTTCGATTGCCCGTCGTATATCTCGTAATCTTTTCTAGGAATACCTCTATCAATCATTTCAAAAGCGACTAATTTTTTCTTTACACCCTCTTCTTTTTGTTTTATTAAAAAGTCGCTATCGACAAAGTCTTTTGTGAATTTAGTAATCCATCCTAGGCCTGCCTCTAATGGGGAGGTTTCGTCGTTGATGTCATTTCCGTATAAGCAGAATCCCATCTCCAATCGAAGTGTATCTCTTGCCGCGAGACCAATTGGTTTTATGTTGAAGGTTTTTCCGGCCTCAAAAACTTTATCCCAAAGCGCATTTGCATCTTTATTTCTTACATAAATTTCAAATCCACCCGAACCTGTATATCCTGTCGCTGAGATCATCACATTATCGATACCTGCAAAGCGATTGTGCTCGAAAGTATAATAGCTCATGTTGCTGAGGTCAACATCAGTAAGGCTTTGCATTGCTTTTGCCGCGTCCGGCCCTTGAATCGCCAGTAAAGAATAATCGTCTGAAACATTCTTCATTTCGACGCCTAAATCATTCTGGTCAGAAATCCATTTCCAATCTTTCTCAATATTTGAGGCGTTTACCACCAAGAAATATTCATTTTCATTTATTTGATAAATGATAAGGTCGTCAACAATACCACCCTTTCCATTTGGCATACAGCTGTATTGCGCTTTACCATTAAATAGCTTGGAAGCATCATTTGATGAAAATTTTTGAATGAGCGCCAAGGCTTTTTCACCTTTTAATATAAACTCGCCCATGTGGGATACATCAAAAACACCAACCCCATTGCGTACTGTTTCATGTTCAATGGTAACACCTTCGTATTGTACGGGCATTGCATACCCAGCAAATGGCACCATTTTAGCTCCTAATGCAATATGTTTTTCGGTGAGCGCTGTATTTTTCATTCATTAATTTTTAACGCGTTCAACATACACTCCACTTCTTGTATCTACTTTTATTACTTCTCCAGTATTGATAAATAAGGGTACTCTGATTTCTGCACCCGTGGCAATTGTAGCAGGTTTCATACTATTGGTTGCAGTATCACCTTTAATTCCCGGCTCTGTATAAGTAATTTCCGAAATAATATGCATCGGTAAATCAATCACTAAAGGGAGTTCTTCTTCGGCATGAAATAATATGTTCACCATCATCCCTTCTTGTAAGAATTCCGCTTTCTCAACCATGTCCAAAGGTATGTTTACCTGCTCATAGGTTTTTGAGTTCATGAAAATATAGGTATCTGAATCTTGGTAAAGGTATTGGTAGTCGCGATTCTCTATACGAACGGTCTCGATTTTGTGGCCAGCAGAGAAGGTATGGTCTAATACTTTTCCTGATTCAATCTGTCTCATTTTGGTTCTCACAAATGCTGGACCTTTACCTGGTTTCACATGCTGAAATTCAATAATTTGAAAAAGTTTCCCGTTGTGCTTAATGCACAGTCCGTTTTTGATATCTGAAGTATTTGCCATAAGTAAAAATATGTGCAAATATATGTTTTTAAAGGAACTGCAACAACCTCAAATATTTGAATTATAGAATATTCCTATCAAGAAAATTCGGATACAACTTTTTAGTACCTTCTGCGTTATCTAAATAAAAAAATTATGAAAGCGTATTTATGCACATTGGGTCTTCTATTGAGTTGCTCTATTTGGGCACAAATTGATGTGGGTCAAATCGATATTTACAGGGATCAATATGGAGTTCCTCATATTTATGGTGCCACGGATGGTGCTGCGGCATATGGTTTGGCATGGGCACATGCAGAAGATGACTTTGCGACCATCCAATATACTTTTTTGCCGTCCAAAGGACTAATGGGGATGCATGCTGGCAAAGATGGTGTGATTATGGATTATCTTGTTGAATTCTTGCGATGTAGAAATACAGCAACAAATCATATTAATGATCTTTCTGAGGAAGTGTTGAAAGTGATCGAGGGCTATGTCGCCGGAATTAATGCATATGCCAAGTCTTTTCCAGATGAGGTTCTTGTGAAAAATAGCTTTCCAATGACTGTACTAGACTATTTAACGGGTTATAATCTTGTTATACACTTCTTTTCAGATACTGGAGATATTTTGGGTGAGCTACTTTCTGGCAAAAATAAATCTGCTCAAGAAGAAATGGAGGAGAAGACCATTGGTTCTAATGCATTTGCTTTTAGCCGTAATATAATGGAGCATAAAAAGACTGTTCTCAATGTGAATACGCACCAACCCCTTGAAGGACCTTTTTCTTGGTATGAGGCCCATATTAATTCTGATGAAGGTTGGAATTTGCTCGGTGGTTTATTTCCGGGATCTCCTTTTCCTATGATTGGAACAAATGAACATTTGGGTTGGACGCATACCTACAATTATCCTGACTTAATTGATGTATATCAACTCAAAATAAACCCCAAAAACAAACATCAATATTGGATGGATGGAAAGTGGGTTTCATTTGAAGAGTCTTCTGTAAAACTGAAGCTGAAGACTAAAATGGGTCTTACTATAAAAGTGAAAAAGAAATTGATTTGGAGTGCTTTTGGCCCTGTAATTAAAAACAAAAAAGGATCTTTTGCATTTTATTCAAACGCCTTCGAGAATATCGCTTCTATTGATGAGTGGTATCATATGGGCAAGGCTAAAAATTGGAATGAATTTGAAGCAGCTTTGAAAATGATGACTGTTCCTCGTTTTAATGTAATGTACGCAGATTGCGATGATAGGATTTTTTGGATGAACAATGGATTGGTCCCAGAAAGAGCATCCAAAGGACAAAGAATAAATGGTGTAATGAAAGGCGAAAGCGCTGAGCTCCTTCAAGAAACTTATGTACCATATGAGGCCTTACCCAAGCTTTTAGATCCGCCCCATGGTTATCTTTTCAATACCAACAATACCCCATTTAATAGCGCGCACAAAGCTGATAATCTTCAAGAATCTGATTTTACTGACTTTCAATTTGGATTTAAAGAATCTGAAAACAATAGGAGTGCCAGGTTTATGCAATTAATGGAATCAAAAAAATCTCTGAATATGCAGGATTTTTTCTCTATTAAATATGATATTCAATATCCCGATTCTCTTTGGACACCATCAGGAGCAAATATTGTATTCAAGACTGCTAAAAATTCTTATGCTAACTACAATAAATACAAGCAAGTTTTTGACCTTATTCAGGGTTGGGATAAACGTGCAGATACTACCAGTATAGGGGCTGCACAATGGGCTATTTATTACAACCGTTTTCTTGGGCTAGGAGGGAAGGGGCTTTCACTCGAAGAAAGGATGGATAAAGCCTTGAAGGCGACCGATAAGCATTTAATGAAGTATTTTGGTCGCTACGATATTCAACTCAAAGATTATCAGGTCCACCATAGAGGAGATAAGCGTTTGGCGGTTCCTGGTTTAACAGATATGATTGCTGCGATGACGAGTGCTCCTTTCGAAAAAGGAACTGCAAAACCTATGCACGGCGAATCCTACATTATGATTTTACAATATTCAAATGATGGAGTGGAGATTGAGACAGTCTTGCCCTATGGAAACTCTAGAAACGAATATGGTCCTCATTATACTGATCAGATGGAAATGTATGCGCGTCAAGAGAGAAAGAAGATGACCTTAGACAGGGCTTTGATTGAGAAGGCTGCATCGAGCCATTACCATCCAAAGTAACTGTTTACGTTCTTGCTATAAACTCGATAGAATCTTTGTTGATTTTAATTCTGCGATGCTTATAAAGCTTCCCAATGGCTTGTTTAAATGTTCTTTTGCTCATCCCTAGCTCTTTATTTATTAAGTCTGAAGGAGACTTATCACTAAGCATTAGCTTTCCGTTTTCTTGTAGAAGTTCCAGTATTTTACTTTCTGCAAGATCATATTTTTCAAAAGTAATGGGTTCAAGACGAATGTCCAATTTTCCATCATCCCGGACTTTTTCAACATAACCTTTGCGTTCATCACCAGGTTCTATATTTGCAATGATATTTGAATCGAAAATCATTCCATCATATCTATTGTTTACGATGACACTTACTCCAAGGTCGTTTTGTTCACAAATTAATAAATCTACCTCTTGTCCTTTAAGGTCCTCGTTACAAATGTCTAGGGACTTTCTTACGCGCATACTTCCAAAAAGACGATCAGTTTTATAATCGTATCGTAAAACAAAGAGATAATAACCTTCTTCCTCTAATTTGCAGATTTGTTCACTGAAAGGGATCAATAGATTTTTGTCTAGTCCCCAATCGACAAATGCTCCGATGGGCTTAACCTGTGTAACTCTAAGATATTTAAAGTCTCCTAAAAGCAAGAAGGGTTCCTCTGTTGTACAGACAATACGTTGTTGTGAATCTTTAAAAACAAAGACATCTATTTTCTGTCCTAGATCATAAGTATCTAGTAGATATTTTTGAGGCAACAAGACTTCATTTCCTTGCTCATCTTCAAGAAAGGCTCCTGGAGGAGTAAAGCGATCAATCGTCAATGTGTTTATGAGTCCTAGCTGCATTATGGTAATTTGTTGCGGTTCTTTTTTCTTCTGTATTTTCCAGTTGTTATGGATAGGCCT
>MDTB01121666.1_pt1 | contig 35621 bp, 35 predicted proteins | sample 811161 | NCBI WGS metagenome assembly MDTB01 (sample SAMN05326650, study PRJNA326480) | marine metagenome | isolation source: seawater | place: Mediterranean Sea | collected 2009 | reverse complement strand
TTATAGAGCTTATTTGGAGTATAATTTGCCAGCTTAAATTAATAAATATTTCTTTAAATTATCGGTGTAGCAATGGCTTATCAAAATATAAAAATTCCTAAAACTGGATCAAAAATTACATTAAATGATGATGGATCCTTGAACGTACCAAATGATCCAATTATTCCTTATATAGAGGGTGATGGTATTGGCATAGATATTACTCCTGCAATGCTGAATGTTGTTGACTCTGCGGTTGCAAAATCTTATGGGGGAGAGAAAAAAATCTCTTGGATGGAGGTCTATTGCGGAGAGAAATCTACAGAAGTATACGGTGATGATGTTTGGCTTCCTGATGAAACAATTGAAGCACTTAGAGAGTATGTTGTAAGTATTAAAGGGCCATTAACGACTCCGGTTGGAGGTGGTATTAGATCACTAAATGTCTCATTAAGGCAGATTCTTGATTTGTATGTTTGCTTAAGGCCGATAAGATATTTCTCAGGCGTGCCAAGCCCAGTTAAAAATCCATCACATGTTGATATGGTAATTTTTAGAGAAAACTCTGAAGATATCTACGCCGGAGTTGAGTTTGAAGGCGGGTCAGATGAATCAAATAAATTGGTTAAGGTTCTTCAAGAACAGTTTGATGTAAATAAAATTAGATTCACAGAAGATGTTGGATTGGGTGTTAAACCAATATCCAAAAATGGAACTAAACGTCTTGTTAAACAAGCCATTGATTATGCAATCAAAAACGATAGAGATTCTGTAACTCTAGTTCATAAGGGAAATATTATGAAATTTACTGAAGGAGCTTTTAGGGATTGGGGTTATGAGCTGAGTGTTAGTAATTATGATGGAGAACCCCTTGATGGTGGTCCATGGCATGTAATTAAGAATCCAACTAATGGCAAAAATATAATCATTAAAGATGTGATTTGTGATGCATTTTTACAACAGATTTTAACTAGGCCAAAAGAGTACGACGTAATAGCAACGATGAATCTTAATGGAGATTACATTTCTGATGCTCTTGCAGCATGTGTCGGAGGTATAGGAATAGCTCCTGGTGCGAATATTGGTGATGATGCTGCCTTATTTGAAGCTACTCACGGAACTGCCCCAAAATATGCTGGTCAAGATAAAGTGAATCCAGGATCATTGATTTTGTCAGCTGAAATGATGCTTAGACATCTCGGTTGGGTAGAGGCAGCTGATCTTATTATTGAGTCAATGGAAAAAGCCATAGAAGCTAAGATGGTTACATATGACTTTGAAAGACTCATGGAGAATGCCAATTTAGTTTCTTGTTCAGGTTTCGCTGACGAAATGATTGAACGAATGTGATTGTTTCAAGCAATGAAAATGAAACTGATTCAGACTTGGGTGTTATAACTCTTGAAGATGAGCCCCAGTTAAAAGAACCGCCTTTATTTCAAGTTGTTTTATTAAATGATGATTTTACGCCCATGGAATTTGTTGTTTATGCAATTCAAAAAGTTTTTGGTTATGAGCATGAAAGAGCAACGCAAATAATGCTATCAGTTCATACTAAAGGTAAGGGAGTATGTGGTATATTTCCAAAAGAGATTGCTGAGATGAAATGTGCCGAAATGAACAACCTGGCACAAATCAATGAGCATCCATTATTAACTGAAATTGAACCTATGACAGATTAATGTTTAGTAAAGAATTAGAGCAATCGATATCAAGCTTATTTGACCAGGCGCAAAAAACAGATATTGAATATATAACAATCGAACATTTGCTTTTAATAATACTCAGTGACTTTAATGTTAAAGACTTTCTTAAAAGCAATGGCATAAATGTAAATTCATTTAAAAGTTCTGTTGAGGATTATATTCAAGACACAACACCTAGAAAATCTGATCTAAACAAATCTCCTCAACCAACGCTTGGTTTTCAAAGAGTCCTCCAGCGTGCTGTATTTCATGTTCAATCATCAGGCAAAGGTGTTGTAAAACCTATTAATATTCTTGTAGCTATTTTTTCTGAAAAGGAAAGTCATTCTGTTTACCTTCTTACCAAGGCAGGTATATCTAGACTAGATATTGTTTCATATATTTCTCATGGTAAGACAACTTCTAAAAAAGAGACAGACTCTGTTATTGATGGCGTTGATGAAGAAGAGGTCATCACTGAAAGTGGGGAGTCGAAATTTTTAATTAACCTCAATGAACAAGCTTCTGAAGGAAAAATTGATGCCTTAATTGGACGACAGGAAGAAATCAGTAGGCTTATACAAATTTTAGCTAGAAGAACAAAAAATAATCCGTTATTGGTAGGTGAGTCTGGTGTAGGTAAAACTGCAATTGTTGAAGGATTGGCACATCTTGTGATCAATAAAAAAGTACCTGAGTATCTTCATAACTACTCGATATACTCCTTGGATATAGGTGCATTAATTGCCGGAACCAAATATAGAGGTGATTTTGAAAAAAGATTAAAAGAGGTTATTGAGTTTCTTGAAGGTCAAGATAAATCTATTTTGTTTATAGATGAGATACATACAATTATTGGGGCTGGATCTGCATCTGGTGGGTCTCTAGACGTATCAAACCTTCTAAAACCAGCGTTAGGGAAGGGTAGTCTTAGGTGTATTGGATCAACTACTTTTCAAGAATTTAGAGGCATCTTCAATCAAAACCAAGCATTATCAAGGAGATTTCAAAAGATAGATATTAATGAGCCTGATATAGATGACTCAATTGCAATTTTAAAAGGAATAAAACCCTTGTATGAGCTGCATCACAACGTTATGTATCATGATGAATCAATTAAATCTGCCGTAGAGCTATCTCAAAAATTTATTAGTGATAGATTTTTACCTGACAAAGCAATTGATTTGATGGATGAAACGGGTGCATTGTTAAATGTAAATAGAAAAAATAATAAAAAAATTACCGTGAATCAAATAGATATTGAAAAAACAATATCAAAAATAACTAAAATTCCTGAAAAATCAATATCAAAGGATGAATCTAAATCTCTTAGAAATATTGAAAGAGATCTAAAAAGAGTTATTTTTGGTCAAAATAAGGCGATTGTTAGTCTGGGTAATGCAATAAAACTCTCTAGAGCAGGGCTAAGAGATGATAATAAGACTATTGGATCGTTTCTATTTGCTGGGCCAACTGGGGTTGGTAAAACAGAAATAGCGCGGCAATTAGCCTCTATTTTAGGTATTGAATTAATAAGATTTGATATGTCTGAATATATGGAACGCCATACCGTTTCTAGATTAATTGGTGCACCTCCAGGCTATGTTGGCTTTGATCAGGGCGGACTCCTAACTGAAGCAGTAGTTAAAAATCCTCATGCAGTATTGCTTTTAGATGAAATTGAGAAGGCTAATCCTGATATTTTTAATTTGTTGCTACAAGTTATGGATAGCGGAGTTCTTACTGATAATAATGGAAGAAAAGCTGATTTTAGGAATGTAATTTTGATCATGACTACAAATGTAGGAGCGGATTTACTTGAAAAATCATCCATTGGATTTAACTCTCAATCCAATGAATCAGATGCATTAAAGTCTCTAAATAAGTTGTTTGCACCTGAATTTAGAAACAGACTTGATGAAATTATTCAGTTTAATTACTTACCTAAAAAAGTTGTTCTATCTATTGTTGATAAATTTTTAACAAAACTTCAGGCTCAGCTAGATGAAAGAGAAATCGAGTTAATTTATTCAAAGAAAGTTGTAAACTGGATAGCTGATAAAGGATATAACAAGCATATGGGCGCAAGACCTATGGAGCGATTTATTACTGATCATATTAAAAAACCACTTGTAAACAATGTGCTTTTTGGTGCACTAAATAAGGGTGGTCAGATTAAAGTTGATTTGGTTGATGGAGAGGTAGAGTTTACTGAATTGAAAAAGGAAAAGGTAACTTAGAACTATCTGCCTCTAAAAGTTATTCTACCTTTTGTTAGGTCATAGGGTGTCATTTCAACCTTAACCTTATCTCCGGTGAGTATTCTGATGTAATGTTTCCTCATTTTCCCAGAAATGTGCGCATCTATAACGTGACCATTTTCTAATTTAACTTTGAATTGAGTATTTGGAAGGGTTTCAATTACTTCGCCCTCAAATTCTAAGTTATCTTCTTTAGCCATCGGAGCTATGATACATTAAATTGAAAATAACCAATAACTATTATTTTATTTTCTTATGAACACGCTAAACTTTATTTATGTGTCTTTAGCAACATATGTATTCATAAATGAAAACCGATATAAATAAAGGGTACTTTAATTCCCATTGGCCAGTTGAGTGTGGTGGAAATAGACGTCAAAAAATATTTAATGAGTCACTAAACATCAAAGAGAAGTCTCATCATTTAATTACTAAAGTAAATAATAGATGGAATGTAATGTTTATCTCCAGAGATGATAATGAACTTTATCTTGCAGGAACAATGCCAAATTTTATTGGCGAAAAACCATTTGGATGGGTCCAAAAAGTAAATCCTGATAATCTAGAGGCTATTTATGAATCCCCAAATTTGGAATGTGGTGAGCACATTTGGTGTGGCGCTATTGCAGCTCATGCTAATGGAACTATCATCAATGTTAATGGCTCTTTTATGCATATACTTGATGAAAACTGCAATATTATAAAAGAAATAAAGCTACCCATTGATCAAGCTCATAATGGTCTATTAATCCTTTCTGATGGGAGTATTGTTACAAAAGATATCCGAGTATCTAATTACACAACATCAACATTGACGAGACTAAATCCAGAATCCGGAGAATTAATTGGAGAACCTCTTAAATTGCCAGAGGGATCTATGGGTAGAATAGCATGTGATATTGATGATAATGGTGAGTATATATACATTCCAGGTATTGAACACATTTTTAAAATTAGGGTTGAAAAGGAACAATTAGTAATGGAGAAAAATTGGTCAGTAAAGTATCGCGAGATAAATAGTGATTATGGTTTAGCATGGGATGGTTGTATTTCTGAAGGATTTATTTGGCTGATGAACAATGGTGATATTGAGTCTGTTCGATCTATTTTTAGTAGACATCCAAATGGAAGATTTTCATCAGCACCAGGTACTCTTAGTTGGCAAAGACCAGCTTTATGGAAGGGTAATCAACAACTCTTAAAAGTATCAATAGATAATCAAGCTATTGATTATGTGACCCTTTCAAATAAACCTGGTGGTGGGATCATAGCTCCTCCAGTTTCTATTCCTAAATATAATCTCTGCATTGCATGGGATAGTTTAAACGGTGGACTATATGCAGTTAATCAAGAAAACTTAAATATTGAATGGAATGTCAATGTAAGACCAACCATGCAGCCTGTAGTATTTTTAAATTCAGGTGAACTAATAATTAACAGTTATGAAAACAATAGTGACCATATTGTTGTTATAAATCTTGAAAGTGGAGAATTAATAAAAAAAATAGACCTAAAATCGCCTCTTGCAAATGGCATGTTTTTAACGCCTGGTACCAAGAATGATATTTACTACTGTTCAACGCTTACAATTGCTAAAATCCAGTGGAACTAAACTTTTGGCTTAACTTAATTTAATTTTTTAATTAATTTCTCTTAGCTATTTCATCTAAAATTAAGTCTAAATAAGGTGATGGCGAATCTTTATAAAAATCTTTAATTACATTATGTTCTTTATCTGTATAGTAATTTAATATTCCTTTTTGATAGCTTTCTCTTTTCTTTAGATTATTCCAGTATTTCAACATTAAAGGTGTTTTACTAGTTTCTATTGTTTTACCAAGTTTTAAATCCTCTAATCTGTTAAATACACACATCATGTTTATATCAATGTGAGAAAATTTATTTGTGAAGTAGGTATTATCTTCTGATAATTTTTCTTCAAACTTTAATATTTCATCAACAAATTTTTTAATTGCAATATTCGGAAATTTTTTTGCAGCACCAAAGAAATACATTGATAAGAAAATAAATTTTCTGTCTTTTCTTGGATGTTTAAAAAAAATTTTCATGATTGATTTAAAAGGTAATTTTCTTACCATGAATTCGATTAAAGGAGCTGAAAATACAGGAATTATTGTGCCAATTGTTGAAGCAAATTTATCACCCTCTGTAATAGTTGTTTGTTTTACAAATAAATTATCTTCATATTCATGCAAGTTGCCTTGAAATCTTTTATTTAATTCCTCAATTATTGTTGTGCTATTAACAATAATTTCATTATCAAATTTCATAACTGGAACGGTTGCTAATGGATTTAAAGACAAAAAATTTTTATCTAAGTTTTCACCCTCAGCATATTGATCACATAATCTGATATGTTGCTCATTAAAGAGAACATTCAATTCAAATAAAGCGACCCTTACCATTTGACTGCAAAATGACCAATTAGCATGAAATAAGGTTAGTTTTTGATCTTGCATATAAAGATTAGTCCTTAAATTTCTTATCCATATTCATAACAGCCTCAAGCCCGTATATCGGCTTTTTATCTTTTGGAACAGTATTGCCTTTAATAACTAATTCCTCTAGAGCAACTCCTGATTTATACATTCTATGGAGAATCTCAATATCCATATTTGTTCCAATTGGTTCATCCTCAAAATCAGAGGATATATTATTTTTAAATTCATCAGCTGATGAAAAATGTTCAAAGAATACTTCAACCAAATTGTTGTCTGGGTCTTTATAGTAAATACCACTTATCCAACCATGATTAATTGTCCAAGATGGAATTAAACCTCTATCTTTTGCACTAAAGTAAAAATCAAACCATTTTTCAATTGAACTAACTCTGTAAGACACATGATCCAAGCCCTCTAATGAGGGTAACTTTCTATTTAAAAAAATTTTAAATCTCATAACAAACCTTTGCACAAAATTGAGATTTTTTAAGACCCCAGATGTATTTGCTATTGCGATTCTATGATGTTCATTGTCATATGCTAAAAAAGTTATTAATTCACTTTCATATAGGGGCATGCATCCAAATAGATTCTTATAGAATTCAACCATGATTTCATAATTTGTTGTTTTAAAAGCAACATGATGAAAGTCGTCTGGAGAAAAATTTGATTTGAAATTTAAATATAAATTTTTATTGAGTTTTTTTTTCATAAATTAATTTACTAAATATTGTACTTAGAAGAAATTTTAATAATACTAATATTATGAAACTCATAAGTTTTTTATTAAGAAAAAATCCACAGATAATAAGAATAGGAGCTATCAATAATGGGAGTGTAATTGATTTTTCATCAACAGATTTGCCAAAAGATATGATTAGTTTTATCGAAATGGGCTCCAAAGGACTTGATATTGCGAACGATTATATTCATACCTGTAAAAATAAATACGAAGTTAATGAAGTAGTTTTAAAGGCACCAATTAGTAAACCCAATAAAATTCTTGCTGTTGGATTAAATTATAAAAAACATATTGATGAAGCAAATGAATTAAGAAGTGAAAGTAAAGATGATTTTAAATTACAAGATCAGTATCCAAATATCTTTAATAAACAAAATTCTTCAGTAAATGATCCATACGGAGATGTTCATAGACCAAATGCTTCTGAATGCCTTGATTACGAGGGGGAACTTGGTTTTATTATTGGCAAAGAATGTAGACACGTTTCATATGAAAATGCTAAAAACTGTATATATGGTTATACAGTTGTAAATGACTTTTCCGTAAGGGACTGGCAATTCAGAGGGCCTCCTCACACTATGACAATGGGAAAATCATGGGATACCCATTGCCCATTTGGCCCTTATATTGTTACAAGCGATGAAATTGATGATCCACATAATTTAATACTCAAAACTTTTGTTAATGATGAAGAAAGGCAAAATACAAATACAAATCTAATGATTTATGATTGTTATACTCTTGTTGAATATCTCACAACGGCATTTACTTTAGAGCCTGGCGACTTAATCCCAACGGGTACACCTGAGGGATCAGCTGTAACTAATCAAAACTGGCTTCAACCAAGTGATAAAGTCAAAGTCGAAATTGAAAAGATAGGCTTTATTGAAAATAAAATAATACAAGAGCCAAGTAGTACAAAGAGAATTTAAATAGTTGCAATATAGAAATTTGTGGTTATGGATAATTAGATTTTTTTTTATAAAGATAAATACCTATTAAAATAATTATCATGAAAATTATTGGGATAATAAATTTTTTAAATGTAAGAAAAACTATCTAAGTAAAAATGATATTTTGAATAATAGGGTGGGGCGGATTCTTCTCTTCATAATTTCTTTCAAGCCAGGGTGAATTATTAATCCCTATGTATTTATCTCCGTGAAGATATGAGTGAACAGGATTAAAGAATGGTGTCTCTAAATTAATGGGTTTATCGTAGAAAGTTTTCTTCATCGATTCTAATATTTCAGGATGTTTTAAAGAAAGATCAAATTTTTCGTATGGATCATTCAAAATATCATATAACTCAAAAATCTCTTCAGAATCATTGTCATAGATAAACTGTCTGTAATAGAGTTTCCATTTATCATTAAATAAAGCTCTTTCATCATTTACGATAACATTGCCTGTAATTGAGTTTTTAGGGGGAACTACATTATTTGTTATTAAATTTGTCCAGTGATCAATACCAGTAAAGGATTCTGAATCTGATCTGATATTTAAAGCACTTAAAAGTGTAGGCAGAATATCATCAACAAAAATGAATTGGTTGCTTATTGCATCTTCTAATACTCCTTTGTAATAAATAATAGCTGGAACTCTTATTCCGCCTTCATATGCACTTCCTTTACTGCCACGTAAACCCAATGTATTTCCTTTAGAATCAACTACATCTGATGCAATTGTTGCTGCTATTGGATCTACATCATAAACAGGACCATTATCTGAAAAGAAGATAATAATGGTTTCTTCTAGAATTCCTTTGGACTCAATTGCATTCATGATATTGCCAATTTCAAAGTCTAAAGTCATTATGTTGGCAGCATAGACTCTCTCTTTTTTATTCTGAATATGACTTAATTCTTTAATAAATTTTTCTTCAGCTTCAATAGGCGTATGAGGTGCATTAAAAGCTACATATAAAAAGATTGGAATTGATTCATCTGCATCTTTAATCAATCTAATCGCTTCATTAGCAATTAAAGTTGTTGAATAACCATCTTCATATAGAACCTCTCCATTCCTATGCCAATCCATTCTGCCTGATAAAGCATGATCAAAATATCCAATTCCTCCACCAAGGTGACCATAAGTAGAATCAAATCCTCTATTTAATGGCAAATATTCATCAGAAAACATACCTAAATGCCATTTTCCTGACAGTGCAGTTTGATAGCCTGCATCTTTAAGATATTCAGGCATTATTTTATATCTCAAAGGTAACCCATACCTATCTGCAGTAGGATTATCAAAAGGCCTAATGACACCATTTTCAAGACTATTTATACCTGTCATTAACGCAGCCCTTGTTGGAGAACAAGTGGGAGCAGCGTAGAATCTATTCATCTGCACACCGTCTCTTGCAAGTTTGTCTATGTTGGGAGTATTAATAGGGCCGCCATTATATGATACATCACCCCAACCAAGATCATCAGTTAATATAATAATGATGTTTGGATTATCAGATGCCTGAAGATTTATTAAAAAAAATATCGATATGATGTATCTAAGCATTATTTAATTATATATAGATAATTAAAGAGGTTATTAAACATCTATATATCGCTTGCTAAAAGAATATTTATTGTATTATATAATTTAACATAATATATATTATGCGAAGTTATAGATAATTAAAGATTAATAACAGGCACTACTCTATCTTTTATAAAAGGCTGTGGATCACCGTTAATAAAATCAATAATTAGTTGTGCGTATTCAGGACCAGCCTCTTCTTGGATAAAATGTCCTGGTCCTTTTATTACAATCTCTTTTGCTGTGGGCACTCTCTTAAGCATCTCAGTTAATCTAGGATTGTTACTAGTAACCGGATCATTATCACTATTTGCAATTAAAAATGGCTTATTCCATTTTTCAAAAACATCTCTGTAAGCCATTTCATTTTTTCTTAATTCACTAGGTATTAAATAAGGGAAAATTTGTGCGCCGGCTTTATAGGTAGCATTTGGGTAAGGTGCTTCATACCCTGCTCTCTCCTCATCACTTACATTACCAAGCGTTTGCATAATTCCACCAACATCAATGTTATCTGTATACCTTGAATATCTAATCCAGCCTGTAAAACCATCGCCGCCAATGAATTCTTCCCAGGTGGCCGGGCCTTGAATCCAAATACCTAGCTTGAATAATGGATAACTAATATGACTTAGCAAATCTCTTAAAAAACCACGGCCAGGAGCAATGAGACTCGTATTTGACGCTATTATTCGTGAAAACCTCTCTGGTTCTTCTGCAATGACTCTAAATCCAACCAATCCGCCCCAATCATGAAGATGCGCAGTGACGTCCTTAAGATCTAGCTCTCTAACTAATTGGACCATTTTATCAACATGCATTTGATGCGAGTAATCGTCAATTGAAATGTATTTATCAGATTTACCGAACCCAACCATATCGGGTGCTATAACCCTGTAACCTGCTGCTGTAAGCGTGGGTATCATTTTTCTAAATAAGTAACTCCATGCAGGTTCACCGTGAAGAAGATAAATTATCTTTCCATCTACCGGGCCTTCATCAAGATAGTGAATTCTAGTATCGCCAATAGTTAAATAATTTGCAGAAAACGGATAATCTTTAATGCCATTAAATCTCTCATCAGGAGTCCTTAAAATACCAGTAGCGACTAAGTTAAACCTGTCATAATTAATTTCATTGCTAGAATTTCTTGAATATTGAAAGAATCCTATAAGAATTACAAATGCAATAATAAAAACTACAAAAAATCTTTTCATAAAAATTTCAATAATGTTAGGTATAAATTAATTTAATGACACGTGAGATGTCAATTTTTTAAACTCTATCTAATGCTTTTTGAAAAGCCAGTGTAGTTATTGAGGTTTTTTTCATAATCTATGGAGCTATTTTCACCATATATTTCATGAATTTTTTTAAAACATGAAAAAAATTATTAAGATATCTTTTTTTGAGCTAATGAATCATAGAATTTAGTAGATTGAAAAATCAATTCACTGATATTGTTATCAAAATTAGTCGAGTAATTCTTTTCTGGGATAAAACAGTTTGATGAATGCACTGAGTGGTACCAGTGACTTGCCCAAACACCATCGTAATCATGTATTCCTTTCTGCCATTTAAGCATCTGACTATCCCATACTATGTCCAGCTTTTCACATAAGAGTTTTAAGATTTTTTCTGGATTATTTCTAATATCTGTTGCATCAACAACAGGCGGTTCTTCATTGGTAATATCAGAAATATATTTATAGAGCTCGTATTGTTGATAGAAACCCAAATCATTGATACCGGCATCAGGATATTTCAAACAAAAACTTGGGACAACAGATTCAGGTTTGCGGATCAAAAAAAAATTTTTTAAAGAAGACATCCAATCATTTGATTCATCAAAATTTACATGCTGCACCATATGTTTTTGAAAAGAGATACCAGGGGATTCTTTTAAACAATTATTAATTGCTTCCTTATAGGATGTGGGTTGAGACTTTAAAATCTCCTCATGCATTGGATGCCTTTTAAGTGACCTGAACAAGTAACTTGCATATAGAGGCTCATCCATTACATTCATTACATCACGCCTGTTAGCAAAACTTCTCATCATCGCAGTTGAAAGATTTCTTGGTCCGGACCACATGGCTAATATCATGTAGATATAAGCTCGCTATAAAGTTGATTTAATTGGTTCATGATCACAAATGAATCCTTATTAAATTTCTTATGATCAAGCTCAAGAACAGGTATTAATGAGCCGAGAGTTCCAGTTATAAAGCATTCATTAGCTTCATATACATCCTCTAAATAAAAGTTCTTTTCAAAAATTGGGATATTGTTTTGTTTACAAAGCATTATTACCTTTTTGCGGGTAATGCCATTCATGCAGTATTCACCTGTACTGGTCCAAACTTCATCATTTTTAACAATAAAAAAATTGCATGAATTTGTAGTATTCACATAGCCATTTATATCCATCATCAAAGCTTCATCAGCACCTGCTTTGTTAGCCTGAATGCATGCCAAAATACAGTTTAATTTCGAGTGGCTATTAAGTTTAGGATCTTGAGTTGTTGCAATGCCTCTAATCTGTGGAACACTTGCCATCTTAACGCCTTCTCTTTTTGCATTAGGATCAGAATGCTCCATAATAATAACTAGGGTCGGATCTCCAATAACTAAACCAGGCTGCTGAAAAGGCTTGGATTTAATACCTCTTGTAACCATCAGTCGAGCATGAGCATTGTTACTCATATTATTAGCTTCTTGTGTTTTTAAGATTTCTTCAATGAGCTCTTCTCTTGATAAATGAAGTTCAATATCAATATCTGCTAAGCCCTCAAATAATCGATCTAAATGCTCATCTAAAAAAATCCATTTATTATCTATAAGTCTAATACCCTCCCAAATACCGTCTCCCATCAAGTAACCACTTTCATACACAGTTATTTTTGCTTTTTCACGAGGTAATAACTCACCGTTAACGTTGATAAGTATTTGTTGATTTAATTTATTAATCTCCATTTAGAAGTCGCTAAATTTTCTTGCTAAAAATGTAAAAAATAAGTTAATTTAGTATATATCTAATAAACGTTAGTATTTTATATATGGATAAATTAAAAATTGCTGGTAGCTTTCTAAAAATTAAATTCCACAACATTTTTAGTGTTATTTTAAAAGCTGCTACTGGATATATTGTTGGGTCTTTTGCTACCATTCAACTTTCCAGTATTGTTGTTGATAATGTTTCAACTCAGGCAATTATTGGCATGCCTTCTGAAACTTTTATGCAATATCTTTTTATTGCCCTTCTTGTACTATTTCCTGTTGTTTTGATAATTGCTTTCATGACTAAAAAGAAAAGCCTTAATGCAGATTCTTTGAGTAATTTTGATGAGATAAATTCAACTATTGATAATCAAAAACCAAAGATTGGGGTTATACCCTTTGAAAATCTAAATGAAAATAGTGAAAGTGGTTACCTGGTTGACGGTATTGTTGAAGATCTAATTACAGAACTCTCAATGGTTAATGAAATATCAATTGCAACCAGAAAAACTTCATTTAGTCTAAGAGGTAAAGACTATACATCTCAATCATTTAAGGACGAATGGGGATTTGATTACATTGTTTCGGGAAGCATTCGCTCTTCAGATGAAAGAATAAGAATTTCAGTTGAGCTCAGCGATATGACTGATGACAGAGTTGTTTGGAGTAATAAATATGATCGAGTGAAAGCAGATATTTTTGAAGTTCAAGATGAAATAGTCACAAAAATTATAAATTCAATTATTGGAAATATTGAAATTGCTAGCTTGAAAAGAGCAAATAGAAAGCCAACAGAAAACATGACTTCCTATGAGTTTATGCTTATGGGTAGAGCGCTTAATCAAAAATTTGATAAAGAAGCCAATAAAGAAGCAATCAAAATGTTGGATGCGGCTATTGAAGCAGATAAGACTAATCCACTCCCCTATTCTTGGAAAGCTTGTACTATTGGGCAAGCAATGTTTCTAGGATTTAGAGATCAGGATGAAAAAACTATGAGTGAATTTTTAGGTGCTTTATCAAAAGCAAATGAAATGAATGACAATGACTGGAATACTAATAGAATTTTGGCTGAAGCACACATAACAATGCAGGACTATCCACAAGCAAAGGTATACGCCACAAGAGCATACAAAGCCAATCCAAATAATCCTCACGTTATGTCAGCGTATGGAGATGCATTGTTAAGGAATGATGATGTTGATACGGCAATCAAGGTATTTAAAAAAATGTATTCAGTTGAGCCAATTCCAGCTAGTGATACCAATGAAGATAGGCCCAAAAAAGCATTGATGTTTGCATATTACTTAAATAATGATTTTGATAAAGCAATTGAAATGTTTAATGAGGTTGAAGAACCAGATTTTAGATCTTGGTTAATTTGCGCTGATATAAAAGCTAAGCAAGGCTTGAATTATCTTAAAGAGAAATGGTTCGAGGAAGGTCTAAGAACATTCAAAGAAACTGATGCAGATGCCGAAATTAGTAGGTTTCATCTACCGAACAAAGAACACAGATCTCAATTAGTCACTTTCTATAAATCAGTTCTTTCCTAAGTTTATTACTATAACCATGCACCTAAGATATTAGGATCTAATACCTTTTAGAATTAAAATATTTTTATGAAAACTAAACTATTAAACATCGTCTTTTTATTGATATTTGGCGGAGCTTTAGCTGCTGAAGTTCTGATGAAGCCTACGAGCTATTCAAGCGAATTGTATAAAGAAAAAATACTTGATGGGAACTATATTGCTAGCATTGATCACCCAAATACATTTCTTGATTTTAATTATGGTGATCGTGTAGCTAATCACTCACAAATATCCAATGCGATATTAAAATGGTCAAAACAGTCCAATAAAATTAAAGTAATTGAGTATGCTAAATCTCATGAAGGCCGACCACTTTATGTTGGTTTTATTTCATCATCAGAAAATCTAAAGAATCTTGATGAAATTAAAAATCAAATTACTAAGTTATCAGATCCACGAATTACATCTAATACTGAAGCTAAATCCATAATTGAAAATATTCCTGCTGTTGCTTGGATGGCATATTCAATTCATGGAAATGAAACATCAGGAGCCGATGCAGCACTAGGCATAATTTATCATTTAATTTCCAGCACCGATCTTGAAATAACAAAAATGCTTGAGGATATGGTGGTCATAGTTGATCCAATGATGAATCCAGATGGAAGAGATAGGTTTGCAAAATCATTAGAGCAATATCGAGGTACTGCCCCAAACTATGATGATCAATCATTGCTTCATACTGGAGATTGGCCTTACGGAAGAACTAATCACTATTATTTTGATTTAAATAGAGACTGGTTCTATTTAACGCAACCTGAAACACAGGGACGAGTAAAGCTTATTAATCAATGGAGGCCGCAAATCTTAGTGGACGGCCATGAGATGGGTGGTCAAGATACATTTATGACAGGCCCTCCAAGAGAGCCAATTAATAAGAATATTGATTACGATCTTATTAAATGGGGAAATGTATTTGCCCAAGATCAAGCTCAAGCATTTGATAAAAAAAATTGGAGGTTTTATACAGGTGAATGGCACGAGGATCTTTATCCAGGATATTCGTTTTATGTTCAATTTAGAGGAAGCCTTGGTATTCTCTACGAGCAGTCTAGGATGGCTGAAGATGGTGTAAGGAGGCCTGAAGGTACCATTCAATCCTATAAAGAATCTGTTCATCATCAGTTTGTAAGTACGCTAGAAAACCTAAAGACATTAGAAAATAATTCTAAAGCAATGTATCAAGATTACTGGGATGGAAGAAAATATAACCTTTCTAAAGACAGTAAGTATGCTAATCAAACATTTGTAATATTACCTACTAAAAATCATGGTAGATTGAATGCTCCGGCAGAAAAACTTAAGGCACAAGATATAGAATTGTTCTCTAATCAAAAGACAATTGTAACTAAGTCAGCTGTTACACAATCTGGTGAAAAGCTAAGTAATTATGTAATACCTGAAGGTAGTTTAATTATTCCCAATCAACAACCTGAAGCACCATTAATAGCTGCTATTTTAGAATTTGATGCTGCTATTGATAAATCAGTTCTAATTGAGGAAAGACAAGAAAGTCTAAGGGATGGCTCATCAATAATGTATGACACAACAGCTTTCAATTTCACAATGATGTTTGGATTAGAGGCTATCACTGTTGATGAAAAAATTTCTAATAGTTTAGAGACATGGATAAGTACGTCTCCTCAATCAGATATTAATGCTGACTCAATAATATGGGCAACAGATGGTGAAGATGATCGATCAGTTGCATTTGCAGCTAGATTAATGGAAAAAAATATTCAAGTTCGTGTTATCGATAAAGAATCAATCCTATCAGGTCATGAACTCTCGAGAGGAAGTGTTGCTGTTTTACAAATGGACAATCCAAATGTGGCTGACTTAAGCTCAATAATATCTCAGACTGGATCTGATTTAGGGATTTCAATTGACTCTATAGAATCAGGATTTGGCCCACAATTATTACCTGATTGGGGAGGAAGACACTTTCGACTCCTTGAGAAACCGCAGGTAGCAATACTTGGTCATTCTAACTTTAACTCTTATGACGTAGGAGTTAGCTGGTGGTCATTAGATCATCATCTTGGTATAAGGCATACCCAACTCAATGGTTCATTTACAGGGTATGCAGATTTGAGACGTTACAACGTCATTATTATGCCAAGTGGTTATCTTGAAATGAGCGATTATGAAATCAGTGCTTTAAATGATTGGGTAAAACAAGGTGGTACATTAATTGCTCATAACAGGAGCTCTAGATTCATTGCATCTCAAGAAAATCTTGGTAGTGTGAAACAACTTAATGATGTTTTGGATCAAAGTAAAGACTATAACTTTGACCTTTTAAGAGAAATATATTCTGTTGAAGATGATCTTGATCAAGAATCAGTTCTAAACAACACGCTAAATCTAGAAATAACTTATCCTTGGGAATTAAATGAAAGTAATTATTCAGAAGAAGAGTTAAAAAGTCGTGATAAATGGCAATCTATTTTTATGCCATCAGGCGCTTTTGTTGCTGGTAGAACCGATCAAAAGCATTGGTTAACATTCGGAACAACTAAAACTTTGCCTGTCTTATATGGAAATTATCCTGTTTTGATGACTGGTAGTAATGTGGAAGCACCCATAAGAATTGGTGAGCTAATTGATAATTCTGATGCTACAGCATTTAGAACAATTAATTGGTCTACCCTGCCCGCTGGCAAAGATATTAAAGTAAGAATGAGTGGATTAGTTTGGCCTGAAGCTGCTCAAAGAATTGCAAACTCTGCTTACTTAACAAGAGAACGAGTTGGTAAGGGGCAAATCATCCTCTTTGCTGGTGAACCTAATTTTAGAGGATCAACTAGAGGCACCAACCGTGTTTGGTTAAATGCGGTTGTATATGGTCCAGGATTGGGTACAAGCCCTAGAATTCAGTTATAGAATAAAAGTACTTTTAGCCAGCTTTTCCAATCGCAACTGGTCGAATTGGCGATCCTGCACTACCTTTTGATTTTAATGGCAAAATCATTGTGCATGATTCATATACAGACTCGTTAGCTAATTTTTTAAGGTTTAAATTTTCTAAGGTATGAATTCCAACTTTAGTTAAAAAATAATCATGAACCGGAAACGTCTGATTTTGGGGTGTGCCTTTAGGTTGTTCAAATAATTTTGGATCCTTTGGATCAGGTCTTGCATCAACACAACATGTATCTAAACCCACTGCGACTACTTCTTTTGAAGCAAGAAATTTAGCAGCATCATAAGATATACCCGGAGCAGTTGAGTAATATATTTTGGTTGTATCAGGATCTTGATAAAAATCACTCCATCCGGAATAAATCATTATTACATCACCCTTAAGAATGCCTCTTTTATCTAAACCTGATTTTCTGAGAGTTACCTCAAGATCCTCCTTAGTAATAAATTCTCCTGCGAGGTATTTTTTGCCGTTATTGGCATATTTCCTTACATCCAAAAGTAACCCACTTGTTATTATTGGTGGAACATTTTCAATACCAAGTTTAAGTAATGGTGATTCACCAGTAGGTTTTACTTCATTTTGGTTAAAGCCTCCAAAATATTTAATTTTTTCATTGGGTATTTGAGATTTTCCATCCCAGACTTCATCTGTATAAGCGAAATGTCCAAATGCATCCATTTGAGTTCCCTGATTAGCTGTATTTACATCTCCATTAAGAACATCCATATTTGCTAATTGAACTTCATTTTTTGTTGGTCCAGTAGGTAAAAATTTTGGAATAAATTTACCAGCAAATGGAGATAATGGCATGGATCCACTTCTTTCATAAGAAAGTTCATAAACTTTAGCCTGATTATTCTGCATTAGTAGAGCACATCTACCCCAAGTCTCATTACCTAGGTGCTTCGCCATACCCAGTTGATCAGTTTTATTATTAGCAAATAAAGATAGTGGTGTAAGTAAAAATAAAATTAATAAGAAAAAATTTTTCATTTATAACTCCAATTAATGCTCAGTGATAAGTTATCTCTGAGCATTTTTTTTTAATTTAATTTTTCGTATAAATAATTTCGCACTCTTCGACTGTCTCACTGACAATCTCATCAACATATTGAAATGCAGAATCCCAAATTTTTCCATAGGATGCGCCAGCAAAGTATTCATCAGCTACTTTACCTGATTGTGATGCGGTATCTGTTACTGCGCGCAAATGGAAGACTTCTGTACCACCACCGAGTGGATAAAAAACACCAAGACGCATATCGTGACCAGCTGCTTTTAATGCACTTTCTAGTTCTTCCATTTTTTTTGCGAATGCTCTCCAGTCATTAAGTTTTAATCTCCAAAGTCTTTCATAGCCTGGTCTTAATTCAAATTCTTTAACTGGTTTCCAAGTAACTCCGTACTTAACTTTTCTGAGTTTTTCAAATTGCTTGTTTGGAGTCATAGGATCATATTTCTGTGAGGCTATAAAAGCATCTTCAATGCTTCCATAGGCATTCCACACAAACATTTCACCGGGATATTGATTACCTGATCGTGTTACACAAACACCAGCAACATCCGAGCCAATAGCTTCAAAGGGTTGTGTATTTTTTTTCATAAAATCAACATACTTTGCTACATCCATAGCCTTAACATGAAGAGTTGTAAACGCTCCTTCAGGTGCAGAATTTATTGGAAGTAATAGGAATGCTGATAATAAAAATAAATATTTATTTAATTTCATAACTTATCTCCAGAATGTATTTTTATATAAACATTAAATGCTTAAAAAATCTAATTTTTTAACTTATCGGTAAAATTGCTTACTGTGCTCTTTTGCCTGAATAATGACTAAAATAATCTTGCACATAGCGCAGATCATTATTTATATCGCCTGTTGGCGTGAAGAATCTATCTAAATTAACAATTTTTTTTTGGAAATCTATACCTGCTAGCATTATTTTGCTGTTGGTCTGTTTTGCTATTCGAATGAACCCAGATTTGAGTTTCAAAACTTTTTTTCTAGTTCCTTCAGGGGCCATACCTATTAAATAGCCATTTGATTTTTCAGTTATTGCTTTAATTTTAGAAAAAAGCTCAGATGGATCTTGACGATTCACGGGAATACCTCCCAACCTCGTAAGCAAGCCTTTGAATCCCCTTTTAAAGATTGTATGTTTGCCAATCCAGTTAATCTTTGCATCAATGCTCAAAATCACCAAAACTCCAATTATAAAATCCCAATTCGATGTATGAGGCCCGATAACAAGAACAACTCTTTTATCCTCTGGAATGGCTCCATCAATTTTCCACTTTCGAGAGTTAAGCACCCAAGATGAAATTTTAACGATAAATTTTGGTCTATTGGCTTTTAAGTGCTGCGGAACAGCAATTGGATAATTGCTCATGTTATTTAATTAATAGCCTGCTTGACCGGAATTAATTTTATTATTCCACTCTTGATCTAATTTTTTATACTGATCGGTGTTGGGCATCATGAAATAAATCTCATCATTATGCTTATTAATGTCATAGCCTTCATCTCTAAGCTCATTTTTTTTAAGCTTAAACGTTCCGGTGGTATCAACTTCACTGATAATTCTTATAAAAACTGGCCTAGCGTATTTGGGTAGATTTTTATTAACAAAATCTGATAAATCGCCCCAGTCAATAGATTGGTTATTTTCAACAGTGAAGGCTGCCATACCTGCCCTGCCCTCAGCATTTGGAACCTTAACCCCATAAATATTTGCCATATTGATTGAACTATGACCATTTAGAATTTCAGCTACCTCGTTCGTAGAAACATTTTCAGATTTCCATCTAAAGGTATCACCAATTCTATCTACAAATTGGAAATGCCTCCGTCCAAGAGCATACCCAACGTCAATTTCTTGAATTAAATCTCCAGTGTTAAACCAAGCATCGCCATCTTCAAATACATTTCTTAAAACTTTCTTTTCACTCTCTTTTGGATCTGTATAACCATTAAAAATTGAATTATCAGAAATTTTATTTATTAATAAACCTGGTTTTCCAAATTCAACTTTTTGATATTTGTTATTTGAGTCTTTAAAGATGCTATCTTCAGCAACATCATATTTAATTAGTTCAACATCAACATTAGTCATCCCAATGGTTTTTTCTTTGTTAAGTAAATTCATAAAAAGAGCATTCCCTTCACTGGCTCCATAAATTTCACAAATCATTTCGACATTAAATCTATTTCTAAAAGCATCCCATAAATCAGGGCGCAATCCATTACCAACCATTGCTCTAATTGGATTATTTTCTTCAAATTCATTTGGCTCTTGATTTGCAAGATATCTGCAGAGCTCACCAACATAAACAAATAAAGTAGTATTAAACTCTGATGCTTCTCTCCAAAATGAGGAAGCTGAAAATTTTCTTTTTATAAGGGTTGAGGCGCCTACTCTTACGCAAGCACATAAGCCGAGCATTAAACCTGTAGAATGATATAAAGGTAAGCAGTTATACATGCAGTCAGTTTGATCCATGCGATAGCCACCAGTTGAGATATTTGTTGAAGCTGCGACGATCTTTACATTGGGAAAGATGGCTGCTTTAGGAACACCAGTTGTTCCAGAAGTAAATATATAAAAAGCTGTATCTTTTGCCTTTACATTATTGGTCTCTTCTAAATTTGTATCATCAGTTGTATCAATAGCAGAGCGAAGATTTATACACCAATCAGGTTTTGTGTATGAATCACCATCACTTACCCAAAGGAATTTATCATTTCCTTTAACATTTAATTCACTAAGCACATCTTCAATAGCAGGGGCAAGCTCAGCACCAACTATACATAAACTAGATTCTGATGAATTAACACAATGAATTAATGGATCGCCTGTTAAGGAGGAATTAATAAGAACACCAATAGCTCCAATTTTATTTAAAGCTAAAAGAGTAACAATATAATCCGGTCTATTCTGCATAAACAAAACGACTCTATCACTGTGTTTAACTCCTCGCGATACGAGATATTTAGCAAGAGTATTTGCAGCTTTATTAGTCTTATCGTAAGTCCATATTTCATCATCAAAATACATAAAAGGTCTTGAGCTATATTGATCCACAGCTTCCTCGAACATATGAGCTAGGGAAGCATTAGATTCTGGATCAGGCCACTTATACCTCATGAGAGGTATTAGATATTTTAGTTGAGTTAATACCCTAAAAAATTCAATGACTTTTTTCATTTATTAATTATATTTCAATTTCAATAAGTGATGGACCTGATTCATTAACGGATTTACTAAATACGTCTTTAAACTCTTTTACTGTTTTTGGTTTATAACCCTGCACACCCATTGATTCAGCAAGATTAACCCAATCAATAGGAGGATTATCCATTGAAAACATTGAGGCTGCTCGCTCTCCAGTTTCAACAGCTTGAACTCGATCAAGTTCAATTTTTAAAATTTCGTATGATCGATTTGAAAAAATGATGTTTGTTATATTCAAATTTTCTCTTGCTTGGGTCCATAGGGCTTGAACGGTATACATGGCCCCGCCATCACCGTGCAAAGTTATAACTGGTCGATCGGGTTTAGCAATAGATGCACCAATTGCGAGTGGTAATCCTTGACCAATTGATCCACCAGTAAGAGCTAGCCAGTCATGAGGTTTAGCTTGAAGAGCATGAGGGGTAACAATAAGGCTAGAGGTTGCTGACTCATCCGATACGATAGATTCCTCTGGCATCATGTCTGCAATAAGGGGTCCTAGAGTTGTGACATCAAGATCACCTGATGTAGGAACATCAGATATATGCGGTCGAATTAATTCATTGGCTATTTTTGGTGAGCCTGATAGCTCGCTTAGTAATGCTAATGCTTCGTAACCATTTTCCTCAACTGAACACAATTCAAACAATTCAGCTTTATCAGGAGAAAGAAAGCTTTTTTTATCAGGATAAGCAAAAAAAGAAACAGGTGGCTTTGTACCAATAAAAACAATTGATTCAGTTCCTTGCAGGAAATCTTCAGCCATTTCTGAAAAATAAGGAACTTGTTGAACGATTGGTAGTCCTGCACCTCTTCTAATTCGAGAAACAAATGTATCAGTTACAAGTCTGCAGCCTGTTTTAGTAGCAATTTGTGCTGCAAATTTTAAACATTCTTCATCAAGAAATTTACCACCGAGATAAAGCATAGAATTAGGTTTCAAAAGCAGTTTATATGCAGCTTCAATTAATTTGTTATCAACTGATTTAAGGTTATTTAATTCAACTTTTTTTGGTATATCTGATTGAATATCACTCCATGCATAGTCTGCCGGAACAACTAATGTTGCAATATTACCTGGAGATTCATTAGCTGCTTTCCATGCATCATTGGCACACTGGGTAATTTGTTCAGGACTACTGACTCTTTTAACCCAATCTGATGAGGATTTAGCTAAACCATCAAGATCGGATGTTAATGGGGCATTATGTTTAAGGTGATAAGAAGCATGATCACCAACAATATTTATCATTGGTGAAAAGGCTTTTTTGGCGTTATGAATGTTAGCAAATGCATTACCTAAGCCAGGTCCAAGATGAAGAAGGTTGGCAGCTGATTTTCCTGACATTCTTGCATATCCATCAGCGGCACCGCTAACCACCCCTTCAAATAAACCTAAAACAGGTCTAACCGCAGGGTTATGATCTATTGCGGCTACTAGATGCATCTCAGAGGTACCAGGATTGGCAAAAACAACCTCTAATCCATTATTTATGAGTGTTTTTATTAAAGCATCGGAAGCATTCATAGTTTTATTTGAAACCTCTATAAGTTTTATCGATTAAGGAATTAATATCTATATCTATGATTCTTATTTTTGTAATACCCGTTAAAAGCTATATAAGTTTGTATTAAATTAGCTATCACAAATGCAAATAAATCTACAAATATGAATATTACAGCACCGGAAAATCTTGATACTCCTGTCAAAATATATCCATTTAATCTAGATTCATGATGAACTGAACTAACCAAATACAAGCTCATAATGCTTAATATCAATATTACCCATTGCCAATAAATAAGAAAATTTTCAATCATTTGTTATCCCCATTGTTTTTGAATTATGCACTTTAAATTAACAAGGCTTAAAAAGCTAAGATATTTTTAAATTTTACTATTAGGTAAAATTAGTTATTATTAAATAACATACATAGGAGAAATTATGGAAGGTGAAATTTGGATGAGTTTTCAAACATCAAGAGGTGCTAATGCAACTTTGTTCTTAGGAGTTGTCATAGCTGTATGGGTGGCTGCTAGATTCGCTAGCGTTTCAATGGATAAAGGTGCAAATGCTGTTGGTAAAGTGATTGTTTCATTATTTGCCTTATCAGTCTTTGCAGCTGGCTGGAATATGTTTACTTTTATAGGTAATCAATTTGTTGGTCATGCTGCTGCATTTCAAGGGCTAAAGAATTCAGGTGTTGAGATTTCACCACTAGCTCAGGGATTTATTGACACATATGGAACTGAAGCATTAACAATGCCTAACATGGTTGCAGCTGCATTCTTAATTACTGGATTACTAATTGCGGTACTTCCAATGTGGATTAAGACAACAGACTAGTTAATGCGCACCCTTAAGAGCCTCATATAATTGAGGCTCTTTATGAATTTCTACTGAAGAGTAAAAATCTGTATGATTAAGGTATATCTATAGGAGGAGAATATGGAATCAGAAATTTGGTCAACCCTTCACACTGCAAGAATTGCAAATGCTGGGTTTTTTATATTTACAATGTTTTCTATTTGGGTTGCTGCAAGGTTTTCTTCAGTAGCAGCTGAAAAAGGCCTCAATATGGTAGGTAAAATTATTTGCTCATTATTTGCATTAGGTGTTTTTGCAGGTAACTTTACTATTGGAGGTACAATCATGAACTCTTACACAGGTCATGCAAAAGCATTTGCTATGTTGCAAGAGACTGGTGTTGAGTTATCACCCATGGCTGTTGATTTTATTGCTTATTTTGGAACGGAAGCTTCTGGACCTAATCCAATTATGTTGCTAGTTGGTGTTTGCGGTTTATTAATTGCTCTAGCGCCACTTTGGTTTAATCCAAATAACTAGAAAATAATTTTTTATAAAAAGAGCCTGCTATGCAGGCTTTTTTTATTTTAAAAGCTTAATGAGCGATGAAGTGTCGTAGTTACCATATCCGTCATCAGATAGTTTCTTATATCTATTAAGAACGTCTTTAGTTACTTTTAGATTTAAATCTAAAGATTTAGCCTCTAATAGTGCAATCTTTAGATCCTTGATCATTAAATCAACTGCGAATCCAAAATTAAATTTGTTGTTCAGCATGGTTTCTGCTCTGTTTTCCATTTGCCATGACTGTGCTGCACCATGGGAAATTGCATCTAAAACTTTATCCATATCTAATTTTTGTTGACTACCAAATGAGAGTGCCTCTGATAGGCCTTGCAGTAAACCAGCAATACAGATCTGATTTATCATTTTAGTAAGCTGACCATGGCCGTTTGGACCAACGTGAACTATATTCTTTGCAAATGTTTTTATAAGTTTGCGGACAATACGAATATTTTTATTGCCACCACCTATCATTACTGAGAGAGCCCCATTAATTGCTCCGGCCTCACCTCCTGAAATTGGAGCATCAAAAAAAGTAATTTTCTTTGTAGTAATTTGACTATCTGAAATAATCCTATTTACCAGCTTTAAAGAGGTTGTCGAGTGATCGACTATAAAAGCACCGGCTTTTATTGATCCAATTAATTTTGAATTAAATAAAATGTCCGATATTGCATCATCATCTTTTAAGCATAGAAAGATGCCATCATAAAAATGCATTAAATTATTGAGCGACTTAATTGCGAAACCTATATTAGTCTCAGTCCATCTTTTTGCTTTTAAATGAGACCTATTAAAAACATGAATTTCATGCTGTGATCGCGTGAGATGGCCTGCCATATGAAAACCCATAGTACCAAGACCGATAAAAAGATATTTCTTTTTAATCAATTAGATTAATTGGAGAATTGATTCTGCTGATGATTTATCCAACCCTGGGCCATCTTCAGCATTGATTATTGTGATTTCACCGTTTTGGATGATCATTGCAAACCTTTGACATCTTTTACCCAACGAGAATGCGCTTCCATCCATTACTAAATCTAATGCAACTGCAAGCTGACCATTGCCATCTGCAATCATAGTGATATCTTTTGAATTAGAATTCTCTTCCCATGCCTTCATTACAAATGGATCATTCACTGACATAAATATTACTGAGTAACCTTTTTGAGTAAATTCATCTATATTTTTTATATAACCAGGAAGATGTTGTTCATGGCATGTTGGTGTAAAAGCACCTGGAACACCAACAAGAACAACATTCTTATCTTTAACTAATTCTTCTGTAGATGTTTGAGATATATCTCCGTTTAAAACAATTGAAACATTCAGTACTGGAAAAGCATCACTAGTTTTTACCATATTTTTATCCCTTTTAAAAACATGATATTAACCTATAAATCAACTGAATTCATAAATTTTATTATGTGCTATTGTTTTAGCATGCTAAAACAGATATATTACGCGTCATGAAATTAACAAAAGCAATAAATAAACTTAAAAATGAAAAAGAAATTGAGAAGTTTCTTAAAGATCTTTGCACTCCATCAGAGCTAAATGCATTTGAAGAAAGATGGGAGGTTGCGAAGTTACTTTATAAAAAAGATATGTCGTATAGGGATATTGCTAAAACCTTGAAGACCTCAACTGCTACGGTTACTCGGGTTGCACGATTTTTATTCAATGAAACAAACAAAGGCTATCAAATAGCCTTAAGGAAATTAATTAATGAGTAAGCGACTAACTATAGCCATTCAAAAAAAAGGCAGGCTTAATCAAGACAGTGTTGATTTGATAACCAAAAGTGGGATTTCATTTTCTACTAACGGCGAGAGACTGCTAGCAAAATCATCAAACTTTGATATAGATATATTGTTAGTTCGTGATGACGATATTCCATCATTAGTTGAGAAAAAGGTAGCTGATCTTGGTATTGTTGGAGAAAACGTACTGCTGGAATATAAATCAGTAAGAAAATCCAGCAAAACAGTTAATGTTTTAGATCTAGGTTTTTCTAAATGCAAATTAGCTTTTGCTAAGCCTGAAGGCAAAAAAATAAAATCATTAAATAATAAAAAAATAGCTACTTCATATCCTGGATTAGTAAAAAAATATTTAAAAGAAAATTCATTGAAAGCAGATGTAATTAAAATTAATGGCTCAGTTGAATTAACCCCCTATGTTGGTATAGCAGACTGTATCTGTGACTTAGTTTCATCTGGAGCTACATTGGAGGCAAATAATCTCGTTGAATTTAAAGAATTATTAACCTCTCAGGCAGTGCTTATAGCAAACTCGACTACATCAAAGCTTAAGCAAAAAAGAATTTCACAACTCAAAGAGAGATTTAAAGGTGTTATTAATGCTAGAGAAAGTAAATATGTAATGTTGAATTGTGATCTATCGGATTCAGAAAAAATTTGTAATTTGTTACCGGGAGCTGATGCTCCAACAATTCTTCCTTTGAACGATAAGAATAAAGTTGCAATTCATGCCTTATGTCAAGAGCCTGTGTTTTGGGAAACCATGGAAAATTTAAAAAAGACTGGTGCATCTTCTATTTTGGTAATGCCAGTTGAAAAGGTATTAAATTAATGAAATATATTAATATCAATGATCTCAAAGAACCTATTGACTGGAATAGAAAAATTTCAAGCAATAAAGCGTTAACTAATAAAGTTAAATCCATTGGTTTGACAGTTAAAAAACTTGGTGATGATGGCATTAAGCAGATAAACCAAGAACTTAAAATAAAGTCTCCTAAATCATTTTTGGTTCAAAATCAGGAAATACTTAAGGCCTCAGCACTTCTTTCAGACGAAGACAAAAAATCTATTTTAGTGGCCATCACAAATATTCAAGCTCACCATGAGAAACAGCTTGATCAATATAAAAAGGCTCCTCAAAAAAATATGAATGGAATTGAAGTTTGGCAGGAATTTCGACCCATTAGAACAATTGGCATATATGTCCCTGGCGGTACTGCCCCACTCGTTTCATCCTTATTAATGCAGTTGATTCCTGCAACACTTGCCGGTTGTAAGAATATTAATATTTGTACTCCTCCTCAGGCTAATGGAAAAATTCATCCAGCTATTCTTTGGGCTGCTAAACAAATTAACCCAAAAGTTAAAATTTATAAAATAGGTGGTGCCCAAGCTATATTTGCTATGTCCAACGGAACAAAATCAATTCCTCAAGTTGAAAAAATATTTGGGCCGGGTAATGAATATGTAAATGAAGCAAAAAAACAAATTTCAAGCATCACTGACATAGACTTACCCGCTGGGCCAAGTGAAGTTATGGTTGTTGCAAATGACTATAATGATCCTGGAGTTATTGCTCTAGATCTATTGTCTCAGCTTGAGCATGGCACTAGCTCAAAAGCATACGTGCTTTCAAAATCAAAAAAAATCTTAGATTTGATTAAAGATGAACTTCCGCTTGTTGTAAAAGATCTTCCAAGAAACGAAGTCTTATCTAAGTCTATAAAAAATGTTTTACTCATTAAAACTAGATCTGTTAAAGAACAAATTAAACTCATTAATGATTGTGCTCCAGAGCATTTGATTTTGTTGGATAATAATTTTTCATCATATATTCCAGAAGTTTTGAATGCGGGGAGTATATTCTGTGGTCCATTAACGCCTGTATCATTTGGCGATTATGCTTCTGGAACAAATCATGTTTTACCAACAAATGGCATGGCAAAAACAAAATCCGGTCTTGGATTGATTGATTTTGGAAAAGTTATTTCATTACAGTATGCAAACCAAGAAGGATTTAATTCACTTGCTCCAGTTGTTACTAATATGGCTAACCTGGAAGGACTAACCGCTCATGCAGAAACAGTAGCAGTAAGAAAAAAACAATCACAGTTAACTATTAGAGAATCGTTTGTGATTAGAAGATCCAAAGAGACCGAAATATTTATTAATGTAAATCTTGATGGAAACGGCCTTTATTCAATCAGCACAGGAATAAATTTTCTTGATCATATGCTTGAACAACTTTCAAAACATTCTGGCATTAACCTTAGTGTTAAGTGCATTGGGGATACTCATATTGATGAACATCATACAATTGAAGATGTTGCTATATCTTTAGGATCATCAATTAATGAAGCTCTAGGTGATCGAAAAAATATTAATCGATATTCGAGTAACTTTTCTGTTGTGATGGATGAATGCCAATCAGATTGTCTTATAGATTTATCATCACGATCTTATTTAAAGTATCAAACCTCAAAATTAAGGGAATTTGTTGGAGACTTACCTACTGAAATGGTTGAACACTTTTTTAAATCTTTAGTAGAAAATGCAAAATTTACATGTCATCTAAAAACTAAAGGCGAAAATACACATCATATTGTTGAATCATCATTTAAATCTTTTGCAAAAGCTTTTGGTGAAGCAATTAAATTAAATAGTTCTGGTTCATCTTCTACAAAAGGATTTATATAGTGATCGGCGTTGTTGATTATGGTGGAGCCAATCACGCTTCTGTTGTCAATGCAGTGGATAATTTAGGTTTTGATTATTTCATTAGTGATAATAAAAAATCACTTGATGATGCTGAGAAAATTATATTACCTGGAGTAGGCGCTGCTCCAAACGTTATGCAACAGCTCCAAAATAAAAGCTTAGATACATATCTAAAACTTACAGGAAAACCAATACTTGGCATTTGTATTGGCATGCAAATCATGTATGAAACATCAAGCGAAGGAAATACAGATGGTTTATCTATATTTGATGGGAAAGTAAAAAAATTTGAACCTCGAACCGATAAACCTGTTCCCCACATGGGGTGGAATAAAGTTCGATTTGATAAGACATATTCTGATTTAAATGGATATTACTATTTTGCAAATAGCTATTATGCAGATGTTAGCGAACAAACCACTGCGATAAGCAGCTATGGAGATAAATTTTCTGCAATGACATCAATCAAAAACTTTACTGGCGTTCAGTTCCATCCTGAAAAATCAGGATCCCTTGGATATCAATTTTTACAAAGATTTTTAAGCTCATGAAATGTTTACCCGCTATAGACATACTTGATGGAAAATGTGTAAGACTAACCAAAGGAGATTTTGATAAATCCAAAATTTATAATGAATCGCCTTTTGATCAGGCAATGATTTTTGAAAATGCTGGATTCAAAGAAATCCACATTGTTGATTTAAATGGAGCGAAATCTGGCAATCGTTCAAATCTATCTATTATTTCTAAAATTGCATCCGATACTGGTCTTAAAATCCAATTGGGAGGTGGCATTCGGTCCATTGATTCAATAACAGAAGCTTTTGATCTTGGAATCAATAAAATTATTTTAGGGACCTCGATACTTAATAAAAAATTTGCAAGAGAAGTCATGCAAAAATTTGATCCAAATAAAATTATATTTGGACTAGATGTTGAATTAAAAAATAATATTTTTTGCCTAGCGTCTCATGGATGGAATGAGGTTTCAGATATAGATATTTTTGATTTCATTGATGAAATTAAGCCCATTCATGTGCTGGTTACAGATATCTCAAAAGATGGAATGATGAGTGGTCCAAATTATGACCTATATTCATTTTTAAAAAGTAAATTTCCCCATCTTAAAATTATTGCATCAGGTGGAATAAGGGATACTAATGATATTCAAAAGTTAATATCTATAAAGATTGAACATGCTGTAATTGGTAAGGCAATCTATGAAGAAAACATTGAATTGATGGAATTATTGAATGTTAACTAAAAGAATAATTCCCTGTCTTGATGTAAAAGATGGAAAGGTGGTCAAAGGGGTCCAGTTTGATAATCATGAAGATGTAGGTGAAATTACTGACCTTGCATACAAATATTCAAAAGATAATGCTGATGAATTAGTCTTTTATGACATCAGTGCTAGTACAAAAAATGAAGTTGTTGAAACTGCTTGGGTTAAAAAAGTAGCAGATAAGATCAATATTCCTTTCTGCGTAGCTGGAGGTATAAAAAATATAAGAGTAGCTGAAGCTATATTGAATTTGGGTGCTGATAAAATCTCAATTAACACTCCGGCAATTGAAAATCCAAAATTAATTACAGAACTTGCAAATGAATTTGGATCTCAATGTGTAGTTGTTGGTATTGATAGCTACTTTAAAAATCAACAATATAATGTTTATTCAAAAACTGGAGATCCGACTACTCGTAGTAAATCAAATAAACTCACCTACTCTTGGATCAAAGAGGTTCAAGATCGTGGTGCCGGTGAAATTGTTTTAAATTGTATGAATCAAGACGGTGTAAGAAATGGGTATGACATAAACCAATTACTTGATGCCAGAAAGATAGCACGAGTTCCACTAATTGCTTCTGGTGGAGCTGGCAATATGGATCATTTTTATGATGTTTTTAAATCGTGCAATGTAGATGGAGCTTTGGCTGCAAGTGTTTTTCATAAGAATGAAGTTGAAATTGAAGCGCTTAAAAATAATTTATTAAATCGAGGAATAAGAGTGCGAACATGAATTTAGATAATATTGATTGGGATAAGGTTAATGGTCTTGTCCCTGCTATTGTTCAAGATTTTAAATCTTCTCAAGTCTTAATGTTGGGTTACATGAACAAAGAAGCACTTGAAAATACTGTCAATACAAATTTTGTTCATTTTTATAGTCGTACAAAAAAACGTTTATGGAAAAAAGGTGAAACTTCCGGCAATGTTTTATTACTTAATGACATTCAGTTAGACTGCGATAGAGATACTTTATTGATAAAAGCTTCCAATGAAGGACCTACCTGTCATCTAGACCAATACTCATGTTTTGGTGAAGAAGAATTTAATATTTCCAAATTAGAAAAAATCATTGAAAGTCGATTGGATAATCCATCTAAAGAATCATATACATCTAGCTTATTTAATAAAGGCATTAAAGAGATTGCAAAAAAAGTTACTGAGGAAGCTGGTGAGGTTTCAATCTCTGCAGTTTCAAATGATGGAAGAGTAATTGAAGAATCAGCTGATCTGATATTCCACTTACTGGTGTTGCTTAAAAATCAGGATATAAGTTTTGAAAATATAGTCAGTGAATTAGAAAAAAGATCTGGTTAATTAAGCTTATAGTTATCCACGTCCTCTTTCATTTCTCTTCTGAGTACAAATATAGCTATCAAGTTCGGAATACTAACCAAAGCAACCACCACATAAGCAATATTCCAAACAACTTCCGTATCTATCACTGCAGCTAAAATAAAACATAGAACATAGAAATTCCTGTACCAAAAGACCCCTTTTTCTCCAAAGATATATGCGGTGGATCTATCTCCGTAATAGCACCAGGCAATTGCAGTAGAAAATGCAAATAGTAGTAAAGCTATTGCCACTAAATAACCACCATATTCATTCATAGAACTTTGTGAAAAAGCTTTAGCAGTCAATTCAGCAGAATCAATTAATGATTTACCTCGAATGTTAAGTCCCCTTTCAACAAACGAACCATTGGTGATCTCTAAATCTCCAGTAACTAAATTACCATCTCTTGAGATAATCACATCCTCACCCACGGATCTTTTGTGAATGATGGTTGCGTTATTTGAAACAATTGAACCAGCCTCTAAAGAAATAACCCCATTGAAGTTTATGATCTCTGAAGGCATGTTTTGAACGTACTTAGAGAGCTCAATTACATCATCTTCATTTGCATCAAAATAGACTCCACTAATAACTGTCATCGAAGTTCTATCGAATGAATTTTCAAATTTTTCAGTCCAAACTCCACTGGAAAGGATAACCATTGCAGTCACACTGCATACAACGATGGTATCAATAAAAGGTTCAAGGATTGACACCATACCTTGTTCTATAGACTTTTCAGTCTTAGAGGATGCGTGAGCAATTGGTGATGATCCCTGCCCTGCCTCATTTGAATATAAGCCTCTTGCAACTCCATATTTTAAGCTCATGGCAAAGCTAGCTCCTAAAAAGCCACCAACAGCGGCAGAGCCAGTAAAGACTTGTGAAAAAATTGCATTGAACGATGGAATGATATTTTCGTAATTATTTACAAGGACAATTAATGCTCCTCCAAAATAGATAACACCCATGATTGGAATGATCTTACTAGCAACTGCTGCGATTCTAGTGATGCCGCCAATAATGATGATCCACAAAAGTCCGCCCAAAACCAAACCTGTCATTAGCTTGGGAACAGAAAATTCTGTTTCCATGACATTTGCAATGTTATTAATCTGAGGCATATTTCCGGATCCTATTGCACAGATCATCATCAAGGCAGAAAAAAGTATCGCAACCCATTTCATATTTAGGCCTTTTTCAATGTAATACATTGGCCCGCCTGAGATTGAGCCATCACTTAATGTTGTTCTAAATTTATGTGCAAGAGTGACCTCGACAAACTTGGTAGTCATTCCAAAAATTGCTGTAATCCACATCCAAAATATTGCAGCAGGACCACCGGTCCATATAGCTAAAGCAACACCACCTATATTTCCAGTTCCTACCGCACCCGACATTGCTGTAGTGAGAGCTTCAAATGGCGTTGTTTCACCTTTTGAACCTTCACCCCCATGTTTTCCAGTAACGATTCTCCATCCTTGCCCAAAGAAACGAAATTGCGGAAAACCCAGGTAAATTGTAAAAAATATCCCTGTGCCGATTAGAAGCGCAGGAAACCACCAAGAGCCACTAAGTTGACTATCAAGTAATTTTAAAAAATCATTAAATGCGACCATGAAAAATCCTAATTATTATTTTCTAACCAGGCCTCAAGGTCAGTAAATCCGCCAATAAGTTGGTCATTGATAAAAATTTGAGGCATTGTTCTTGCAGCAGGATTACGTTCCATCAATTCAGTAAACGTAGCTTGATCTTCAGCATTATGTTCTACATACTCAATGCTCATTGAATTAAAGAGATATTTAGCCTTATCACAAAAGACACAATTTGATTTGGAATATATTTCTACTTTTTCAAACATTTAAGAATTATAAAGGATATAAGGGCTATGGAACTATTTGAACTAAAAAATAAAAGTGTTTTGATCACAGGTTCATCAAGAGGAATTGGTAAATCAATTGCATGGCAATGCGCTAAGGCAGGAGCAAAGGTAATAATTTCTAGTAGAAAGTATGATGTTTGTGAGGCAACTGCTAAAGAAATTAATGATGATATTGGTGGAAATGTAGCCTATCCAATTGCATGCAATATCAGTGACAAAGATCAATTAGCAAATCTAGTGATTCAATCTAAGGAATTGATTGACCAAATAGATGTTTTGGTTTGTAATGCCGCATCAAATCCACATATGGGAAGTTCATTAGAAATCTCAGAAGAAGCATTTGATAAGATCATTAATAACAACATTAAATCAAATCACCTACTGTGTAATCTTGTTTTACCTGAAATGATAGAACGAAAAGATGGGGTCATCATTATCATTTCGAGCATCGGTGGATTTATAGGAAATTCTATTATTGGAACCTATGCAATGACCAAAGCAGCAGATATGGCTCTAGCAAGAAACCTTGCAGTAGAATTTGGACAACATAATATTAGGGCTAATACTATTGCGCCAGGCCTGATAAAAACAGATATGGCAAAAGCCTTATGGGAAAATCCTGATATATTAAAATCGGTTACTGCAACCAATCCCATGCGACGAATTGGTGAGCCTGATGAAATTGGTGGAATAGCTGTAATGTTAGCCTCCAAAGCAGGAAGCTATATTAACGGTCAAACAATTGTAGCTGACGGTGGATCAACAATATCAGGATAAGTATTTAATTATAAATAGAGTGGACTTTAGATAAAAAATAATTCATCCCAACTTGCTCATTAAGACCTTTTACTTTTGATAAATCAAAAATCTGCTGCGTCAACTCGTCAATTAAGTTAGATAAATTGAAAATTTCTTCCTCAGATAATTCTTTTGTATTCTCAGTTTTTGGATAGAAATTTAGATTTTTACCTAGCTGAATCTTTAAGCAGTCATTTAAAAAAACTAATTTTTCATTAAACGTTAAAGATAAGTCCTTGAAATGCTTAATAAATTTTTCATAACCACTACCTATTAATAAAAGATTATGAAAACCAGAATACATTTCGCGGTACATTGCCGTTTCACCAGACTTAATCGCCTCCAATATATCTAAAGGCGAAAAATAGCTTGGAAAATTAAAGACTGTTTCATCATGATATCCCAGGCTTTTTATCCATGAATCAATATCTATACGTGAGGGTTCTTTAATTAAAAGTCTATAAGAGCGACTATAAATTGTTGGAAGCAAAGATCTAACTTGATCTGAAACTAGAATTAATGAACTTTTCTCATTTAGATCCTCAGCAATTTTAAGTATTGCGTTTTGCGCCTGTGTGGTCATCAAATTGCTAGTTTCTATAATTGCAACTTTATGTTGGGATGTTGCTGAAAGATTCATAAATTCAATTAATTCTCTAACTTGATCAACTTTAATAGATTCGTTATCAGGATTATTAAGAATAAAAAAGTCTGGATGGGTGCTAGCAAAGAATGTCTTACAAGCATTGCAATCTCCACACGCATTATTTGAAGAACATAATTTATGCTTGGCAATTTCATGAGCAATTTCTTTTTTACCCAGACCTTTTGGACCCTCAAGAATAAGAACTTTTGAACTCAATAGTTGGTCTAGTCTTTGAGTGACTTCTTCAAGCCATGGATAATTAATCATGATTAATCTCTGCAATAAGTGAAATAATTTTTTGATGAATTGCTTCAGGATCATCATCGGCATCAACTACCTTAATATAGTCATGATCTTTTGCGATTTCTAAGTACCCTGCTCTCACCCTCTTAAAAAAGTCATCACCTGCACTTTCTATCCTATCCTTTGTATGAGCAGCTTTTCTTTTAAATCCAGTTTCAACATCGATATCAAGAATTATTGTTAATGATGGAGTTGGGCATTCCGTTATCTCAATTAGCTGATAAATACTATCCAGATTAATTCCTCTTCCATAACCTTGATATGCAACTGACGCATGAAAATATCTATCTAGAATTACAAATTCAGCTGAGGAGTTATGAATTTTTTGATTAATAAGTTCGCTTCGAGCTGCAAACATCAATAATAACTCTGTAGATGAGCTTAAATGCAAAGATTTATCTAAAAGGAGTTCTCTGATTATTTCACCTGCATCAGATGATCCAGGCTCTCTGAATTGCTCATATGAAATTCCATATGATTGAAAGTGATTTGTTAAGAGTTTAATTTGAGTTGATTTCCCAACCCCTTCAATTCCCTCGAAACTTATTATCTTCATAATTAATTTAACTGATACTTTT
>MDTB01140077.1_pt1 | contig 35630 bp, 38 predicted proteins | sample 811161 | NCBI WGS metagenome assembly MDTB01 (sample SAMN05326650, study PRJNA326480) | marine metagenome | isolation source: seawater | place: Mediterranean Sea | collected 2009 | reverse complement strand
TGGCGCATTTACATATGGCCAAGCCATGAAAATTGTGACATATTCCGGCTCCGGCACATGGTTAGCGGTCAGTCACCTATTTATGTCGCAATCGGTCGTGAGGCAATTGGGAGCAACCTTTCGTGTCACGTACATGTTTAAATTTCGCTCAAAAGTGAGGAAAGATAGTTGGTAGACTACACGCTAATTATAGCTTATTCGGGACTAGCTCTTGGAGCATCCTTCTTGTGCAGTATTTTGGAAGCAGTACTACTTTCTACAAGTCACGGACATATAGCCGCCCTCAAAGATACACACCCCAAAGTGAGCGCCCTCTGGGCACAATGGAAAGATGACCCTGAAAGGCCTCTCACTGCAATATTGACCTTGAATACCATAGCCCATACAGTAGGAGCCCTGGGAGTCGGCGCTGAAGTACAGACTCAGTTTGGAGGAGGCATGATTGTACATGTAGCCGCCGCTGTCTTAACTTTGGCAATATTGCTACTTAGCGAGATTCTGCCCAAGACTATCGGAGCTCTCTATTGGAGGAAACTAACTATTCCATCAGCTAGGATAATGAAAGCTATGATGTTCGCCCTATGGATTATAGTCAAGCCGATAGAGATTACAAGGTCTCTTTTGCCTGCAGTAGAGACTGAGACTGTTACAAGGGACGAGCTTTCTGTGTTGGCCGATATAGCCGAAGAGACTGATGTAATTGAAGAAGATGAAGAGGCGGTAATTCAGAATCTATTGAAACTCAGAGAAATCAAGGTCAGCGATATCATGACTCCAAGAGTAGTAGTGACTTCAGTATCTGTGGATGATACTGTTTCTGATGTTTTGGAGAGGATACCAATAATGGTCCATGGAAGAATGCCGGTAACTGGCGGGAACATTGACGATGTACGAGGAGTCGTACTAAGAAGTGAGATACTTCGTAGAGCTGCTGTTGATGAATACAGTAAGAAGATGTCAGAGATTTCTAGGACTGTTGATATCTGTAGTGATAACGACTCCGTAGACAGGGCATTGGATATTCTCCTTGAAACAAAATCTCAGATTCTAATTGTAAAAGACGAGTTCGGAGGCACCGAAGGGTTAGTTACAATGGAAGATGTAATTGAAACCCTGCTTGGTGTCGAGATCGTAGACGAGTCAGACCAGGTAGCAATAGACGAGGGCTCACATCATGAGGATATGAGAGAACTAGCAAAACAGAGAGTTGAGGAGAACGAGTAGTGGCCTATTCTGGCCTATCAAAAAATTCCCACTGCACTTCAGCTAATTCTTGATTGGTCTTTGCATCCGAATATGCTTCCAGTGGCATCCTATTCAATTCGAGAAAAGCATCTCCGTATGGTAGGCATGATAATATCCTCTTTGCCTGCCCTTTTCTACCAAGAATGTACAGTGATGATGCGAATGCCTCCGCGGTAGAAAGCCTTCCCGGTTTGCCCCAGGATATAGGGTTAGCAGCCAATAGTACTGGAAGGGTCCTCCCCTCTAGTCTGGTGTACTTAGAAATAGAATCTAAAGACTCTTCAAGTCTCTTCCAAGAACAGTCCAGTGCTACGATGGACCCTCCACGTGATAATGACTTCATGTCATCTGGCCCCATTAGGATTCCACTAGAAGGATCTAGAAGAAACCCTCTCTTCGGTGCCGCTCGAGTAGATTTATGCAGAATCGCAAGACCTCGTTTAGATAGCCTCCTAGCACTACATTTCTTGGGGTCATCTTGATCTAGATGGATGACATGCAGAGGGACGTCCTCGAACTCATTCTTTCGCAAGGAACTCATCTAGAGCATCTCCTATTGTCATACTTCTGCTACCAGGGGCCTTAATGTTCCTTTCTGGTTCTGATATGCTCTCTTCGAAGAGTGAGATCTCCAGTGCTTTAGCTATTTTCTCGAGAATATTATCAGCAGGAGGAACACCCGCTTCAGTTTTCTGAATATCATTGAGTCGCAGGTTTAGTCTCTTGGCCATTTCTCGCGCAGACCACCCCTTCCTCTCTCTTGCATTTTTGATTCTAATATGGAAATCTCTAGCCACTTCTTTCTCCATCTTAGTGATATTTTTCGTATATGTTCTTGTCTTAGATGAAACAGGTCTTGTTACTGTTTTTGTAGCGACTCTTCTTTCCAAGACTGTCAAGTTATTTGATTCGATACATCTTGAACAACATCTTAGCCTAGCTCCTGAGATTTCCGAAAGAAATGTTGTTACTCTATCCGTTCCACACAATTCACAGGTTGCCATGTATGCGCCAACGAGCACTCGAACATATGGGTTGGGGTTATTTGAAATCAAATACCCCTTACGAGACTCATGGCAACTGGCTCGGACGCTCACCGTCAGGAAGACCCATCCAACATATCCTCAGTTTCAAATCTTCAATCTGAAATCAAGGTACTATCAGAAAATGCACAGCAACTCCTGACTGACAAGCTATTATTGGAGAGCGAAATATCCCAAGTAAAGAAGCGCGCAAGTCGCCTCGAAGAAGAGATACGGAATCTCAGAACTCCACCTATGGTAATAGGCCACATACAGGACCTTACTGACGAAGGAGCAATAGTCAGGAGTTCAAATGGTACAGTCTTCCTAGTTTCCATCAATCCTCGTATCGATGAATCCCTCTTGATTCCTGGATCCAGAGTTGCATTAAATCAGGATAACCTCTCTGTAATTGAGGTTTTATCTGACTCTTGGGACCCACTTGTCGTTACTTCTGAAATAATTGAAAAACCGTCCGTTACCTTTGATGACGTTGGCGGACTTGAAGAGCAGATCATTCAAATTCGTGAAGCGGTCGAGTTATCTTTCACGAATCGTGACGATTTCGAGAGGTTCTCCATTGACCCCCCTAAAGGAGTCCTGTTAACCGGTCCTCCCGGCACTGGAAAGACTATGTTGGCCAAGGCTGTAGCGAATTCCACTAATGCTGTCTTCCTAGGTCTAGTTGCCTCCGAATTAGCTCAGAAATACATTGGCGAAGGAGGAAGATTAGTTAGAGAAATATTCGATCTCGCTAGAAAAAGGGCACCAGCCATTGTATTCATCGATGAACTAGACGCTATAGGTTCTAAGAGACTCGACAGTGCTACTTCTGGTGATAGGGAAGTTCAAAGAACACTAATGCAGCTTCTGTCAGAATTGGATGGATTCGCTCCACTAGAGGACGTGAAAATTATCGCCGCTACGAATAGGCCAGAGCTTCTTGACAATGCTTTATTGAGACCCGGTAGATTTGATAGAATAGTTGAGATACCTCTTCCAGATGAGGACGGTAGACTTTCAATTCTGAAGGTACATACTAAGAATACTCCTATATCGAACAGAATCAAGCTAGAAGAAATCGCTTCAAAAACCGATGGTTTTAGCGGTGCTGAGATAAAATCTCTCGTTGTCGAGGCAGGGGTTAGTGCAATATCTAAGGGTAATAAAAAGATAACAAAATCTGATTTCCTAAATTCACTAGAGAAGCTTACACTAAACAGTGAGAAAGGTAGAATTGACAACTCTTCTGGATTATATGACTGATGAGTAATCCTAATCCCCTAATCTCCATGCGATGCCATGGGCGAACCGTTGATTGAGTGCGTTCCTAACTTTAGTGAAGGTAGAGATAAAGATGTCATAGATGCCATCATACATTCCATCACATGCGTAGATGGAGTGAGCCTACTGGATGTTGACATGGGAGCCGATTTTAATCGAACCGTAGTTACTATGGTTGGTGCCCCGGAAGCTGTTTTGGAAGCCGCAATAAAATCTACCGGAGTCGCATTAGAATTAATTGACATGTCGAAACATTCCGGGGAACACGCTAGAATGGGTGCTATTGATGTAGTCCCCTTCATTCCTCTTAGTAACTCCTCAATGGACGAGTGCATCGATCTTTCAGAGCGTTATGCCAAGGCAGTGTCTGAAAATTATGGCATCCCAGTATTCCTTTACGCCGAATCAGCTCGGAATGAAAGACGTGTAAAACTACCAGATATTAGGAAAGGTGAGTATGAATCCTTCAAAGAAAAACTATCTGATCCTGAGTGGGAGCCCGATTTTGGTCCTTCAGAGTTCTTACCACGTTCCGGGGTCACAGCTGCTGGAGCTAGACAAATTCTAATTGCATACAATGTTAATCTAAGTACAAATGATAAATCACTAGCAAATATAATCGCTGGAAAAATTCGTACAAGCGGTGTGATTAAGAGGGATTATCAAGGAAATAAATTGGTAGACTCAGATGGAATTACAATTAGAGAGCCTGGTAAATTCAAAGCCTTACAGGCGGCCGGATGGATGTATGACGAAGATACGGCTCAGGTATCTATGAACTTACTCGATCATACTATTACCGGTCTTCATGATGTTACAGATGCAATAAGGTCAGAAGCTAGTAAACTAGGACTCACGGTCACTGCAAGCGAGCTTGTCGGATTAGTCCCAATGCAGGCAATGATTCAAGCAGGAATCCATTATTGTCCAGACTCAGAAGAGACAAATGAAAACAATATTTTACAACATGCAGTCGATGGTTTAGGACTGGAACGCTTACATGAGTTTGATACCGGCTCCTCAATTATCGAGCTAGCAATACGAGGTGATTAACTTGAATGATGGATATGCCGAAGTCTTGTCAAAAATATCATCTTCCAGTCCTACGCCAGGAGGCGGCTCAGTTGCCGCGCTTACTCTTGCGCATGCGCATGCTCTGGGTATGATGGTATCCAGGTTGACTCTAGGTAAGGAAAAATGGTCAGAAGGTCATAATTCTGCGTCAGAAGTGATAGAATTATCTACCAAAGGAATCGACCTCTCTCTATTACTTGCTGATGAAGATGCTTCTGCATTTGATGCCGTAATGGAATCTTACAGGCTCCCAAGAGATAACGATCTCCAGAAATCAACTAGGGCCGATGCTATCGTATCTTCTACAATTAACGCTGCACTGGTGCCCTTGAAAATAATGAGAGCTTCATCTGATTTTCTACAATCTATTATTGGACTTTCAAGAACCAGCAATCCAAATGCCCTTACAGATCTTCTCGCATCATGTCAATTGGCACATGCATCCTCAAAGATCGCTTCTTACAATGTTCAAATTAATTTAGATTCTCTGGATAACACCGATGAAAAGAAAAACTTATCTCAAGAGATGGAAACCCTTCGGAAAGCATCTCTTGCTTCCTCTACTACCATTGAGGCAATTATAATGGAGAGACTGAAATGGGGTTAACATTCAAAGAACAGATATTGGCCGGAATTCCTGATCATTTGCCCCCTGTTAAATCGTTAGACGATTCAGTCCCACACGCCCCTATTAGGCCACAAGTACTCAGTGAATCTGAGAAGAAATTGGCTATTAAAAACTCATTAAGATATTTTCCAGAGGATTGGCATAATGTATTAGCAGCCGAGTTTTTACAAGAATTAGAGGAGCTTGGCCATATTTACATGCATAGATTCAGACCAGATTACGAAATGTACTCTAGACCGATCGATCATTATCCATCTGTCTCGCCCTCTGCAGCCTCTGTAATGTTAATGATTCAGAATAACCTGGACCCTGCAGTTGCTCAGTATCCACATGAGTTGGTTACATACGGGGGCAATGGATCAGTTTTCCAAAATTGGGCACAGTACCTAATCACAATGGAATTACTTTCAAAGATGAATGATAATCAGACTCTTGTCATTAACTCGGGTCATCCCCTCGGATTGTTTCCTTCGAGTCCTGAGTCCCCTAGGGTAGTCATTTCCAATGGTCTAGTAATTCCGAATTATTCTTCCCAGTTGGATTACGAGAGGATGAACGCTCTTGGAGTGACGCAGTTCGGTCAGATGACTGCAGGGTCCTACATGTACATAGGGCCACAGGGGATCGTCCATGGAACGACAATTACCCTATTGAACGCGGCCAGAAAATATCTGGATATTGAAAACGAATTAAACCTCTCCGGGATACTATTCATCACCTCGGGACTAGGGGGAATGTCTGGAGCTCAGGCGAAGGCTGCTGTTATTGCCGGTGCTGTCTGTATTATTGCCGAAGTAGACTCTCACGCGGCCGTTAAGAGGCATCAGCAAGGATGGTTATCCGAGCTACACTACGATTTGGATGATGTAATATCACGTGCGCGACAAGCAGTCAATGATGGAGACGCAGTCTCAATAGGCTATGTTGGAAATATAGTTGATTTACTTGAGGCCCTTATCGAAAACAATCTCACTCCAGATTTAGGCAGCGACCAGACCAGTCTTCACAATCCCTGGTTAGGTGGATATACTCCCGCTGGTTTCACATTCGAAGAGGCGAAGGACCTTCTGTCTAAAAATCCTGAAGACTTCAAGACTCATGTAAAGGAGTCATTAAGAAAACATGCAGAAATGATCAATAAATTGTCCTCAAGGGGAATGAAATTCTGGGACTATGGAAATGCATTCCTCTTGGAGGCCAGTAGGTCAGGTGCTGATATTGTAGACGGACATGGTCAATTCAAGTATCCCTCATACGTTGAAGATATAATGGGGCCAATGTGTTTTGACTATGGCTTCGGCCCATTCCGCTGGGTGTGTACTTCTGGCTCAGATAGAGATTTAGAGATATCTGACTCAATAGCCCATTCGATACTTACTGAGCTCCAATCAGAAGCCCCACAAAGAATCAGGCAACAATACTCAGATAATCTCAAATGGATTGAAGAAGCTGCAAAAAATGATCTGGTAGTTGGTAGTAAAGCCAGAATTTTATATGCTGACTCTACAGGGAGAAAATCTATCGCTACAGCGTTCAATGATGCTATAAGAAATGGAGAAATTTCTGGACCCATAGTTCTCGGTAGAGACCACCACGATGTCAGTGGCACAGATAGTCCATACAGGGAGACGGCCAACATCAGGGACGGCTCTATGTTTACTGCTGATATGGCCATACAGAATTTTGTTGGCGACTCGTTCAGAGGAGCAACTTGGGTCAGTCTCCACAACGGAGGAGGAGTTGGCTGGGGAGAGGTGATTAATGGGGGTTTCGGACTATACATTGATGGATCAGAAAGATCCAGTAGGGCCATTGATTCAATGATTCCTTGGGATGTAGAAAATGGTATTGCAAGAAGGTCATGGGCAAGGAATGATGAGGCTATGTGGACAATAAAAAGAGCCATGGATAATGACCCCGATCTAAACGTCACATTACCTAACATCGTAGATGAAAGTATTCTGAAGAACCTTTTTGATTCTCGATGAGTCTATTTGCTATCGCCCTTACCGATATCCATGAGAGAGCTCGTGATAGACGGATATTCCCTAACTATTCGTGACGTCGTAGACACAGGCTTAGGACTAACCAAGGTAGCTCTTTCACAATCAGCCAGAGAAAAAATGAAATCTTCCAGAGAGGCGATTACGAAGATTCTGAAGGATGGAACTGTGACCTATGGCGTAAATACCGGTTTTGGTGCTCTTTCATCTGTCTCCATTGAACCTGATAAATTAGAACAACTCCAAGCTAATCTAATTAGAAGCCACGCGTGTGGAATCGGTGAACCAATGGAAGACCGTCACACGTTAATGATGATGCTGATTAGAGCAAATACGCTTTGTAGAGGTAATTCTGGTGCTCGTCCAGTAATAGTTGATACGCTCATTTCAATGATTAACCATGGTGTATGCCCTGTAATACCTAGAATAGGCTCACTAGGTGCTTCGGGCGATCTAGCCCCCCTTTCCCACCTAGCATTAGGTATGATGGGAGAAGGGAAGTGTAACGTCAGGACTGGAACCAAAAAATGGGACGGCATGTCGTCTAATGAGGCACTTAGGAAATCTGGAATTACTCCAATAGTCCCTGCCGCTAAAGAAGGCCTCTCTCTAATCAACGGGACTAGTCAGATGTGCGCATTCATGTGCGAGGCATTGGATAACATGGATATGCTTTGTTTTGCTTCTGATGCCTCTGTTGCTTGCACTGTAGAGGCTATCAGAGGGTCCCACAAGCCTTTCGATCAAAGGATACACAATTCTAGGCCTCATCCGGGTCAAACTTTGTCCGCAGCAAGAATATCGTCATTACTAGAAAATTCAGAAATAAAAAATTCCCATATAAACTGTGACAGGGTCCAGGATGCATACTCTATCAGATGTTCCCCCCAGGTACATGGGCCTGTTATAGATATGCTAAGGGAATCTAGGAGAATTCTAGAAATCGAAATAAACAGCTCAACAGACAATCCTCTTGTGTTCACTGATGGAGATAACATTGAGGTGATTTCTGGAGGTAATTTTCATGGCCAGTATATAGCATTGAGTAGTGATTCTATCTCCATCGCGTGTCATGAGCTTGCCAGTATTTCAGAGAGAAGAATAAACCAGATTTTAGATCCAAAATGGAGCGGACATAGCGCATTTTTAGCTAAGGATGAAGGGCTTGAAAGTGGTCTGATGATAATCCAATACTCATCGGCTGCTGTTTTGGCAGAGTTACACCTACTATCAAACTCCGCCACTACCTCAAATACTCCAGTAAGCATGGGGAAGGAGGACCATGCATCAATGGGCGCTACGGGAGCTTACAGAACAATGATCTCAACTAGATTACTTGCCAATGTAATCTCAAATGAAATTATTTGTGCTTCAGAGGCCATGTATAGAATTGATGAAAAACCCGGTCATGGAGTTTCTAGAGTTCTGGATTGGTCAAGGGGAATTGTCATGCCTCTTAACGGTGACAGACCATTATCCGAAGATACAAAAAATCTTTCTGAGTCATTATTGAACGGGGATCTTACTAGGATTTTTATGTGATTTTATGCAAGATAAAATGCATCTTACCCAACATCCAGGTCTAAATCCTCCAGTATTCGAGGCTACAATTACGGATATCATCGATGGTGGCATCTTCCTAGATAGGACATTTTGCTATCCAAGAGGTGGCGGACAACCAGGAGATAAGGGATCAATTACCTCTGGTGATAAATTTAGTAAGATGGGCGAAGTTAAACCAGGAGATAGAATCCTGCATCCATTAGACAGCCCCGAGTCATTTAGTGAGGGCGACAAAGTTGAATGTAAGATAGATTCATCTTGGAGGAATAGGAATACAATGATGCATACTGCACAGCATGTTTTCTCAGCAATAGCCAATGACATGTACAATGCTGAAACAGTAGGGAATCAGATTAGTGACCATACGACAAGAATAGATTTATGGTTCCCAGATAGAGATCTTTTCAATGCTGAGGATATATCACTACAAGTTAATGACGTTCTCAATTCAGGAGCCGAGGTCCTAATTCATGAATGGTCCAGAGAAGAAATTCTAAGTCATGATAAAATGAGGCATACAAATTTCATGGATAGAATACCTTCATCCATAAGTATGCTCAGAGTTGTGGAGATAGAGGATATTGATCTGTGCCCGTGTGGTGGGACACATGTAGGAAATATATCACAGATACCAGAAATTACCATTGAAAATGTAAAATCGAAGGGCGCTGGTAAACTCAGAGTATCTTATTCTTGATTTATTATAATATTAGGTTACAAGTTACTGGTGGGCTCGGCAGGAATTGAACCTGCGATCTTCGCCATGTCAAGGCGACGTCATAACCCCTAGACCACGAGCCCAGTAATAATCCGAGCCCGTTCTACTCAATGAATGATTCCATTACTACGAGATGATTTTCGAAATCTTACCCACGCATCCTTCCTGGCTACAGAATCCATGTGCGCGGGTTCTACCGTTCTTCATTAGATCTAGACGACAATCAATAATTTCACCATAGGTTTTACACTTCAAACAGAATCCGTTGATCTTTCTGCTCATGCTTCCACATACACAACTAAAGTAGCCTCAGATAAGGGAGTTTTGGTCGAATTATCGATTTATCTGTAAAAACGTTATACTGAGCTCAAGTTACATCAATATTTCAAAACATTATTTCTGATAACCTGGATTATCAGTTAACCGCGAAGCTTCATTTCAGTGATTCACCACCGAGTAGAAAAAAAAATCCTATTACATTATTGTAAAACCTTTTCTATAGTATCAATACAACTTAAAATTATAATTAACTTCACAGGCATTATTTATATTAAACAATAACACCGTTGGATATTGTTTTAGAAATTGGATTCATTCCAGGTGATTGACACCACGATTCAACCTTCTTAGAATGAAGAATGTTAAATGATGCCGGATTGTTTTCTGAAATCACTCCAAAATTAACATTTTCATTATTCATCATAGTAGTCGATGGATTCCTGGTGCTGGCGGCCAAAGCAGTGATTGGATCGATGCCACACCTATGTGTAGCAAGGGACCCGACAAACGGCATAGAAATTGTATTGCAATTAGGGTTGAAATCTGAAGCAATGGAAAAGGCCCATGAATTTTCTACACAATTTTTCATCGGAGGGAATTCATCAATGCCCAATACGTATTGGGTTCCAGGGAGAAATGTCTGCATTACTCCACTATCGTTAGCCTTAGCCCTAGATTCGTCATCTGACTTCGCTACGTGATCAGCGCTAATTGACCCCAATTCGGCTGCAATGTCCAGTCCCCCAGAATCTACAAATTCGTCTGCATGTATCCTGGACCCCAATCCCATTTCTTTTGAAGCTGTGATAATTTCGATTGTATCATCAATTGTGAACCAACCGGGCTCACAAAAAACATCTGCCCACTTAGCAATTCCCTGCTGTACAACCATCGACAATTGTTTACCGATTAATTCTTCAATATATTCTTCCTTGTCAATATGTTTAGGAATATCATGCGCACCTAACCAAGTGGCTTGAATTTCACATGCTGAAATTTTGTTTACTCTTTCTGTAGCTTCTAATATTTTAAGCTCCGACTCAGTACTAAGGCCGTAGCCACTTTTTGCCTCCATGGTAGTTGTACCCAACTTCAATGCATTAGAGGCTCTCTGTACACCAAGCCGAACTAACTCCTCAACCGAACGACTTCTTGTGCTTTCAACAGTCTTTGATATCCCTCCGCCTAATTTTGAGATATCAGAGTAAGTCAAGCCCCTTTGCCTAAGCGCCATCTCGTTAGTTCTATCTCCGTCCCATATCAAATGAGTATGTGAATCTACAAAACCAGGTACTATTGCTCCTCCATTTGCATCTATTATTTTCATATCTCCTAACTTATCTGAATTTCTATCCCATGATGCAGCATATTCAGAGATCAACTCTTCTGAGTCTGCTATACTAAGAATAAGGCCATCCTCCACTAAAATACCTAGTCCTTTTGAGTAGACATTCAGGTCTTTATCGCCCATTTCCTCACCTATGAGAGGTTTCGTAGTGTCGCCATGGGACATGTGGGCTATTTCCCCAGAGTTAACCACCAGTGTTCGCACGACTCTCGACAGTAGTGATGCTTGAAAGCACTACCCTTCTCGCAAATACGTGGCAGGACTAATTGTGGGCATCGAAAGTACCGCTCATACACTATCTATTGGTTTTGTTGATGAATCGGGAAAGCTATACTCATCCGAATCAGCATTATTCAAACCAGAGGAAGGGGGCATACATCCACGCGAAGCCGCTGATCATCACTCTGTAGTTGCACCGAAACTAGTCTCTTCTCTTATGAATAGGAAAGATTTCATTCAAGATGATATTCTTGCAGTCTCATTTAGCCAGGGCCCAGGTCTTGGTCCTTGCTTGCGTATTGGAGCCTCAGTCGCCCGCTCACTTTCGTCATTCTGGAAGGCCCCCCTTATCGGCGTTAACCACTGTGTTGCACATATTGAAGTAGGAAGGAATCAGACTGGTTGCGATGATCCAGTTTTATTATATGCAAGTGGAGGAAATACACAAGTTATAGCTAGATCTGGAGATAGATACAGGGTTATCGGAGAGACTCTGGATATTGGCATTGGAAATATGCTGGATAAATTTGCTCGTAGCCATGGAATTGCCTTTCCAGGGGGTCCAGCCATAGAGAAGCTATCTCAAAAATGGGCTGGAAACTTATCTGATGATGAGCCAGAACTACTGACTCTTCCATATGGCGTACATGGTACAGATCTAGCCTTTTCAGGACTATTGACATCTGCAATTTTTCACTCTAAGAAATTACCATTGGAGCAGGTTTGTTATTCCCTACAAGAGCATGCTTTCTCTAGTTGTATTGAGGTTGCTGAGAGAGCCATGGCCCATACTGGAAAATCGGAATTACTCTTAGGAGGAGGTGTTGCTTGCAATGGGAGGCTACGTGAAATGAGTGCGATAATGTGCGAAGAAAGGGGAGGGAAATCCTTCTGGCCGGAAAGGCAGTACTGCATAGACAATGGGACCATGATTGCTGAATTGGGAAGGAAGGAGCTTCAGTCTGGGAGGATTACAGAATTGGATCAAAGCGCTATTGACCCATCCATGAGGACCGACTCTTCTACTATAGCTTGGACTTGATAGCACCAAGTCTTATGAGAGGCCTTCATAGCGGGTTATTGGAGATAGTGTAGTGCAGAGGAGAAGAAAGCCGAGGGCAAAGCCTCGAGATGTGTTTAGTAAATCCACTTCAACACCGAGTAAAAATGCTAAAAATCCTCTACCTACAGAGAGTAAAAGTCCCCCGAAGGTACCCCCTTCTAAGCCAACAAAACCTAGAAAAATTTCAAAAAATTCGACCGATAATATTAGTAATAAAGCCAAAGATAACTCGAAAGTTAAGAGTGATGTGACATCGGAGTCTGCTGAAATTACTAAAAAAAATATTTTGGGAGATTCAAGGAGAACTATAGGGCTAAGGGATAAAATCGAATCATTAGAGCCTGAGATTAAGGAAAATATCACTAGTAAGAAAGCTCAAGACATAATTGACAAAAGTAGAGCAAGGGCCATGGAATCCCTAGTTAAGAAGCCAACTACAGTCGACTCTTCAGAAAGGGTAAAAGTATCAGCACCGCCTAAGAAAAGAGCAAGGAAAACTAAGAATTCTTTCCAGCCTGCTGAAAGAAAGAGGAGACTTGATCGAAGTCGGCATATGGAGTACAAATACGAAGTTAGGAGATTATTAGTCGAGCTGAATGTTGACGAGGAACATCGATCTAGCCTATTGGGAACCATCTGGGCTAAGGGTGAGAGGCAAACAGCATCTGACGCTAAAGATTTCTTAATTTCCAAGCATTCAGAGGGTGTTATTGATGAACATCAGCTAGAGACTCTCAATAAGGTAGTAGATGGATATACGGTTAGACGCTGAATACGCATAATTCATTTCCTAATCCCTGTTGGGTGTACTCGGGTGTATCCGAGGTACCGCAAATGGATGAAAATTTAGAAGCCGGAAAACCACCGTATACTAGTGGAATATATCCCGGCATGTATAGAACTAAGCTTTGGACAATGAGGCAATATGCTGGGTTTTCCACTGCTAAACAGACCAATGAAAGATTCAGATTATTGCTAGACCAAGGACAAACTGGTCTTTCTGTAGCATTTGATTTACCCACCCAACTAGGTCTTGACTCTGATAATGATAGGTCTTTAGGAGAAGTCGGGAAAGTTGGCGTACCGATCGATTCTATTTCCGATATGAGAGTATTGTTCGATGGAATAGATCTTTCCACTGTTTCAACATCAATGACAATCAATGCTCCAGCAACTACCTTGCTCGCCTTGTATGTAGCAGTTGCCGATGAACAGGGAGTAGACAGGAATGATCTTAGAGGAACTGTTCAAAATGACATTCTGAAAGAATACATTGCCCGTGGACTCTACATTTATCCTCCAGAAGCCTCTATGAGATTGACATCTGATTTGATGAGGTGGTGCTCTAAAAATACCCCGTCTTGGAATACTATTTCAGTAAGTGGATACCACATGAGAGAAGCTGGTTGTACAGCTGTTGAGGAAGTCGCCCTTACAGTTCTGAATGGTATTGAATATGTTAAAAATGCTATTGATAGTGGAATGTCTGTAGATGATTTTGCACCTAGAATCTCATTCTTTTTTGCCTGTCAAAATAATATTCTAGAAGAAATCTCAAAATTCCGTGCGGCTAGAGAGATTTGGTGTGAACTGATAACAAGTAGATTCGAACCCAAAAATCCTAAATCGGCTATGCTGAGGTTCCATACACAGACGGCAGGAGCTACCCTTACTGCTCAGCAACCATTCAATAACATAGTAAGGGTATCCTATCAAGCTCTCTCAGCAGTTTTAGGAGGCACTCAATCACTCCATACTAACAGCTATGATGAGGCCATAGGATTGCCAACAGATGGGGCTGTTACAATCGCTCTAAGAACTCAGCAGATTTTAGCCTCTGAAACAGGAATCACAGATTATGTCGATCCTCTTGCTGGCTCATATGTAATCGAGGAAATGACATCTGATATTGTCAAAAAGTCATTTGAATTAATAGAAATAATTGAGTCGCATGGAGGTGCATTATCAGGAGTTAGATCCGGTATCCAGCAGAGGATGATCCATGAGAGTGCATGGAAGCATCTTAATTCAATAGAGGAGGGTTCAACGAAGGTCATAGGAGTCAATATCAATCAGCAAGAAGAAAACTCTATTGAAGGGCAGATATTGGACTCTAGGCTCGCCGAGAACCAGGTATTATCATTGCAAAAATTTAGATCCGGGCGAAATAATGAACATGTAAAAGAATCCTTGGATAAACTTAGAAAAGCTTGCCAATCTGATGATAATCTAATGGACTTCATCATAGATGCAGTCAAATCTAATTGTACAGTGGGTGAAATAAATCAAGTACTTATTGACTCATTCGGAACATGGGTATCTCCTAGCGGTGTTTAGATGACTAAAATAGACCACATTGGAATCGCAACCAAATCAATCCCCGACGCAATCCCCTTCTGGGTAGCTTTGGGATTTACTCCCTTTGGAGGAGGGTTAGTAGAGGATCAAGGCGTGAATGTTAGATATATGGTAAACGAATCTGATACCCGAATCGAACTTCTGGAGCCAACAGAATCCAATACACCGGTTGGTAAATTTATTTTGAAGAAGGGAGAAGGCATTCAACAGTTAGCAATATCTGTCGATGATGTTTCAGAAACCATAAACAAACTTCTAGAAATGGGCATTAGGATGATTAACACCGAGCCACAAATAGGCCACGGAGGTAATAAAATCGCATTTGTTCATCCCTCATCCTCAGGAGGGGTGCTAATAGAGCTAGTAGAGTACGTTTGAAAATCAATAAAAGGACCTCTACGTTCGGAGCTTCATGATTACTTCTATAGACAGCGTTATCGGTCAAGAGACACGTATTCCTAGCCTGATTAACCGTGAAGTAGAGTTTCTATCCTCGACACTTAGCCTTCTCAGAGACTCGGGAATAATTTCCAATGATGAGTTTTTAGCAGCAGGTTCAATACAGGGGGGCTTAAATCTTCTATCTGCTATGATTTCTAATAGTGCGGACTCCGAGGAATTAGAGATTCAAATTTCCTCACTGAAAGATAGAGCACTATCGATCTGTAAAAGATTTCCTAACTTAGATGGGAAAATAGAGAGCAAGAGATAGGATATCTAATAATAGTATAATATTACTCTAGTAATATTTATTATATAATACAATTAGCCCGGTACATGCCTAAGGTCAGTCTAGACATGCCAAACCAAATATTATTGGATGTTAAGAAACATGTTGGCGATGATAAAAAATTTGTTAGTGTAGCAGATGCCATTAGGACCGCGTGTAGAAAGATGTTAGATCAACTCGATAAAATTGATGAAAGACATGGGAGGTTTGATAATGACAAATAGAGAAGATGCAGTGGATGCTGTTGAAAAATTGGTTAGGTATATTGAATCTACTAGTGGAGACTTGAGAGAGGGTGTAATGAATACTCCAGAAAGAGTCATTAAGTCATTTGAGGAAATATACTCAGGATATTTATTAAAACCGAGTGAAATTCTAGATTCCACTTTCAATTGTGAGGACTATGATGGGATTGTTCTTCTGAAAAATATTGAGTTTCACAGTACCTGCGAACATCACCTCCAACCCTTTAGTGGCAAGGCCCACATCGCGTATATTCCAGTCAATAGAATTGTCGGGATTAGTAAATTAGCTAGATTACTAGATTGCCACAGTAAAAGGTTACAAAATCAGGAAAGGATCACCAAATCCATAGCAGATGATATCATGGAACAACTAAATCCACTTGGTTGCGCTGTGATTGTAGAGGCGAAGCACGGTTGTATGAGGTGCAGGGGAGTCTCCAAGCAGAATGCCTCCATGACCACCAGTTCGATGAGGGGGGTTTTCTTCGAAAATGCCGAAGCTAGAAATGAGCTCTTTCAATTGATCAATAACTAGTTGGATGATATTATGATAAAATATCCAATAGTAGAAATTTTTCATTCTGTACAAGGTGAGGGATTCCATGCCGGTGTACCACATGTATTCATCAGATTTGGAAACTGTAATTTAAGATGTGAGTGGTGTGATACTGATTTCCTGAGATATGAAGAATTATCGTTAGATGAAATCACAGAAAAAGTACTTTCATTTGACTGCAAGAAGGTAATATTCACAGGTGGAGAGCCAGCATTACAAGATCTAAGCACTATTGGTAAGAGACTCAAAGAATTCGGAATTTCATTGTCCATAGAGACAAATGGGACTATAGAAATAGACTCAATTATAGATTGGATATGTGTTAGTCCTAAAGACCAGATTTATCCCGATGTGAGAATAAAGCAAGTAAGAGGCGATGAGTTAAAGATTGTATATTGTGGACAGAATCTATCCATGTATGATGAGCTAAAATCTGGCTTTACTCATCATTATATTCAACCCCTTTATTTGGAAAATGAAAGTATAGAGTCTAATGGGATTAGCTTCCAGATTGTGGAAGATCTAGTCAAGAATTCCCCAGGTTGGAGATTATCTTTACAGACTCACAAATGGATGGGTGTGTTATAATGACTTCAAGGGCTATAATGGCACTATCAGGGGGTATGGATTCTACATCATTACTTCTCCGTCTACTTAAAGAGGGGTACTCTGTAACTTGTGTTAGTTATTTATATGGCCAAAAACATTCTATAGAGATAGAAAAAGCTATGGAAAATGTCAAGAGGTTACAATCTAAAGAATTTAGTATAGATCACAAAATAATCGACTTAAGCTCTGCAATGAGTTCGTTTCACTCTGCCTTGACCGATAAAAACTTCGAGGTTCCCGAAGGACATTATGAAGAAGTAAAGATGAAACAGACAGTAGTGCCTAATAGGAATGCCATTTTCTCATCAATTTTGTATGGAATGGGATTAAGTATATCTCAAATAGAGGATTGTGATGTAATCATAGCCTTAGGAGTTCATAGCGGAGATCATGCTATTTATCCAGATTGTAGGCCTGAATTTTACAACGCTCTATCTACCGCATTCTCAATAGGGAATTGGGACTCAGGAAGAATTAGCTTTGAGTTACCATATATAGAAGGAGACAAGGCTACTATTCTGAAAGATGCTCTACATTCCTGCGATATTCTAAATCTTAATTTTAAAGAGATAATGGCTAGTACAATAACATCATACAATCCAGACAAATTAGGACGTTCAAGTGGAAAGTCAGGCTCTGATGTTGAACGGATATTGGCATTCCACGAAATAGGTCATGTGGATCCCATTGAATACAGCTCTTCATGGGATTCAGTATTGAAGAACGCATTAAAATTAAAGCGTAAAGTTGGTGAATAGTATGGTAAATCGAGATATTGAATGGAGAGATCAATTAAGCGATCTTGCTTACAAGGTTACTAGAATGGGCGACACTGAAAGGCCATATACAGGCGAATATTACCTCGAAGAAAGAAATGGTAATTATTTCTGCATTTGTTGTAACCATCTCTTATTTACTTCTGAAATGAAGTATCATTCTGGTTGTGGTTGGCCAGCTTTCCACACAGAGCACAAAAAAGCAGGAATCAAAAGAATAGTTGATCTTAGTCATGGAATGCGTAGAGTAGAAGTCAAATGTGGTAAATGTGATGCTCATTTAGGCCATGTATTCGAAGACGGGCCGAAGCAATATGGTGGTGAAAGATATTGCATAAACTCTGTCTGCCTAGACTTTGTCATGGAGGGAGATAAATGACACGATTCTTGTCTTCAAAGAAATATGGTCATGAAAGGGGCCTATCGGCAGCATTTAGACAATGGAGAGCAAACAGTCATTGTAGATTCATGCATGGATATTCTTTAGAGTTTGAGTTTGTTTTTGGCGCGCATGAATTAGATGAAAACAATTGGGTTGTAGATTTCGGTAGCTTGAAAGAATTAGAGGCATGGCTCAGGAAAAATTTCGATCATAAGACATTGGTAGCCTCTGACGATCCTATGTACTCATTTTTTGAAGAAATGCATGAGAATGGAACCATAGACATGGTAACTGTAGAAGATACGGGTTGTGAGATTTTTGCAAAATTAGCTATGCAACGTTCTAAACAATTAATTGAAAATATCACAGAAGGCAGGTGCTGGGTTGAAAGCGTCACTGTACGAGAACATGGTGCAAACAGCGCTACATGTATGAGATTAACACAATAGTTCAGAAAAAATTATTTTCGTAATTTTACTTTTGGCCTTGGTCTGAAGACGAGTTATGTCTTTCGAATGAGTCTGCGGCTTTTGTAATTACGGAAATAATCCTATGAATCTCATCATCCTTTGGTAATCCCCTCATTATGACTCTATTCAATGTTTCTTCGATACCAGTTCTCTTATGCTCCTTAGTAGGAATTGAATTCGATAGTCTAGATATTTCAGATCTAAGTCTATCTCTGAGAAGAGGATTAAGTAGCCTTTGTTGTTCATATTCTCTTAGTTCAGAGCTAGGCATATTTGCATACCAGGTGTAGCAGATTATTGATACAGCATGACTAAGGTTGAGTATTGGATATCCTTCCCAAGAAGGTATTGTTACTAGTAAATCGCATTCGAACAGCTCTTGGTTTGTTAGTCCAATATCCTCCGGCCCGAATACATAGGCAGTCCTGCCTCCCACTGAAACCAATCTCTGAGGCAACTCCTCCGGTAAAATGAAATGCCTGAAAGATATTTTATCCCCTATTTCTCTCTTTCCGGATGTTCCTACGACTATTGAACAGTCCCGAGTTGCATCTCCCAAATTTTGAAATGTCTTACAAGAATCTAGAACGTACTGAGCGTGTTTAGCCCTGTTCCTAGTATCCTCGCCCCAATCATTATCCCTTCCAACTATCCTTAAATCTGTGATTCCAAAATTCAAAATAGTTCTGGCTACCGCACCAATATTTCCATCATATTTAGGCCTAACAAGGATGATTGTAATATCTTCACTCTCAGTTGGAAGTTCAATGGGTAATCTTCCGCCCATGGTATTCCGAACAGTATCGCATTGATAGTAATACGCTAATCTACTCGTCTTTGACGGTACCTAGTGATATATCCAGCTATCCAGTTTCTCATTCTCTTATTTCCAACGTCTGAATATTCACTAACAAGCCTCTTGTTATCATCGAAGCTATCCGTAAACTGATCAGGATAAAGCTCCAAAAGCCTTATTGCCCTTATTTTGATAAATGATGGCCTGATATTACCCATATTATTCCTCCAATAATTTAACTTCTAACGGAAATCCCTCTTCTCTGGTACAAACAACGGTTATCTTTCGAGGGGGCTTCTGCATTCCTCTGGACCATATATAGTGGTTCACGGCCTCGTCGATCCAGATATCCTCGTCTTCCCTCATCTTCATGTGTCTAGCCACGTGAATTTTGATTTCTGCCATGGCCCTGTTGGCCCTTCTAGTCCTAGGAACACTCCAAGCCGCTCTTAGTGGAATAGTCATCTCCTTAATTTCAGCCATTTAATCACCTTTGTAGCTTACTTCTTCGCCACATGTGGCGTTTAGGATGTGTTGTAGTGTTTCTGTTAGTCCTCAACATTACCCAAACAGGGACTCTCCTATTCTGTTTCGTGACTTTCATCAAGCGCCTCTTCTTAGCATTGGGCTTGTTTCTTGCCATCATATCACCTAATATTTTGATAATCCTGGATGCCTTTCAATTGCATCATCTCTCACGGCGTGAGCTACGGAATCTAACATTGCCTGTCCCTCCGAAGTCAATACCTTGCCATGGTTGACATTTCCTGCAGGATTCATCTTACTCTCGATTAGTCCTGCCTCGGTCAACTGTTGCATAATAGTTCTGGAAATATTCCTCGACCCTGCAACAGCCCTGTTGGGCTTTACTCCCCGATCCTTGGGTCCGCCGAAGTGCTGAGCCATATGATTGGCGCCAATCGGCCCAAGCTTGCCAACTTTCCTCAATACGGCAGCGGATCTGATATGCCACCAGTTATCTTGCGACGGAGGTCTCTCCCTGTGTGTTCCCGTTTTGACTATTTTGGACCATTCCGGGGGGTTTATTGTGGCTACATCTAGCAAACGTGCTGAAAGCTCGTTAATCAAAAGGTCCGCTGGAACATCGTGATACGTTGTCATAGGCCCACCAAGCAGCCGCCCGTCTGACAGTTCATATTTAATCATGATGACACGTTACTCCAAAAGAAGTGTTACAAAAATGAGTTACATAGCACTACAAGGATTGAAATTACCTTGTCGTCACGGACATACATGAAAAAGACTATGTCACAGAATCCTAACATGCTTAGGACAATGGTTGGCATAGGTCTGACCTTGATATTTGTATTAGGATATGCAGTATACTCAAATACAGTTGAGTCAGAATATTATGGCTATGAGACTACTAATATTTCAGAGTCTTTAGAACTTAATCAAGACGATGATGGAGCAGCGGAGTGGTTTTTATCGACTAATATGCCAATTACGTGGGTTAATGTTACAGTGATTGGAGCGCCACAGGACTCAATACTCAGGGTTCAAGCTGATGGAACTCCATGGTTTCACTCACCATTCCTAGGAAATAACCAAGATTATCCATTCAATTGTGAGGGTGACGGGGACTACTCAGATTTAATCGAGACCTGCGATTATTCTACTAATCATGAAATTATAATTACCCAGGAAGAGGGCACTCTGAGGGGAATCGTCTCTTCTGTACTGCCCATAGAAGGATTGGGCTATCTCCAGGCTGACGATTTGGAAGAGGCTTACGATAAAGCTGATAGCTTAATTTCAGAAGAGGCTACAACAATCACATGGAGAATTGGCGTATATGATGATGAAGGGAACGCTCTTGAGTCCGTGGGAATAGAAATTAGTGTATCAATGGTTAACCACGAGTTAACAGATGTTAATGAGTTTCGGATTGATCCTATCGAAGAGTCCGTATACAGTCTAGCAACACTGATTGGTTGCTTCAGCCTGATGTTGGTGCTTCCACTCATAATCTATTTCTCTGCAGTTTACAAAGCAAGGAAGGATGAGTCAACAAGGTTAGGAGCTCCTCCATTAGATAATTAGTGCTACTTCAATTCCACAAGATTCAATTCTATTAGTTGGGAAATTGATTCTGAACAACGTTGTCTGGCTGGGATTATCTCTTCATCATAGCAATATTCCATGATCTGTATAATTTGTGACAATGGCCTATTTCCATCGATAAGATCCCACAAAGCTGAATTCAATCTGTCCAGTGGCCTTCTGAGCAGTCTAGGAGCCCCAGTCAATTTTGATAATAAATGTTCTAATCGAGTAAAATCTTTCTCTATAAAAATTACAACCTGCTTATCTGATATTCCGTGTTCCTCTAATATTCGATCTGGCGTACCATATGAAATTCCGTGTTCCCACATACATGGAAGACGAATAGGGATCCTATCTGTTCCAATGTTTATACTCATTACATTATCACCCATATAGATAAGCTAACCATGCAACAAATCCCGGTAATTGCTGATACTTTTGTGAGCCTCATCGATTTTATTACATTTTTAGAGTACCAAGTAAGAATTCCAAAAAATGATGTCAAGAAAAATAATATCTCGCTACCATGTGGAAGTAATTCCAAATTATCTCCTCAACTTTATGGAATTTTCAACAATAGATTTTGAAAGTGCAGAAATCCTATTTCTAATTGCCTCATCAATAATATCCCCATTCTCATCGAATGCTTTCTTTATGTGTGGCACAACGACTTGCTCAGGAACCACCCACCCATGAATCCACCTAGCCGCAATTCTCATGTGATTGAGGGTATTATTGCTAGACTGTCCTCCCAATGTAGAAACTAATGCAAATACCTTTCCAGAGGTGTGTTTAGAGTAAAGCCAATCAAGACTATTTTTCATTACGCCACTCATCGTCCCATGATATTCAGGACTGGAGAGGATATATGCGTCAGAATCAGTAGCCATAGCCTGAAATTCCTTGACACTTTCATCGTCCCATGAGCCTTCAGCGCCTACAAGGGGTAGTGGATTTGCTCCGTGATCCCAAACCGTCACTTCAGCTCCTAGCTCTCTACACTGATCCAGTATTATTTCCAACATCCTACCATTTGCTGATTGTAAATCATAAGTCCCGCAAATTCCCATGACGCGTATGGGTCGAGTCATGCATCTGGAAGAAGGTACTTGTCTTCAAGGTGTAGGTATCGACATGACTCAATAGAGTACTTAGCTAGAGAATGCTTATTCCATATTTGCATAACGGTAGGTTATGGATGGGGGCAGGATTAGGCAGCTACTCACTGATGCGAAGTCCCATGCGGACGTCGGAGATATGCTCTTGGCCAGCCAGCTATATACGAAAGCAACAGAAATCGAACCCAACAATGCGGCGGCATGGTATGGGCTCGGGGTAGTACAAACCGCCAGGGGATTCCCTGATTACTCAAGACTGGCATTTGAAAAGGCAAATATGCTAGATCCAGAACATGCCCCTACTGCAGCTAATCTTGCCGTTTTATTGGAAAATATAGATCCTGTGAGGTCTTACGAGCTTGCAACTATGGCAGTGGGTAAATTAGGTAGTATCCACCAATTATCTATGATAATTAATAGTCAAAATAAATCAAAAGAACAAGGTGAAACCGTTACGTTAACTGAAATTGGGAAAAATGGAGAGGTCCCGTTGTTGGAGAGTCGGCAAATAAATGATGATTTATTTGAATCAGAAGAAGCCCCGATAATTGTAAGTCGAATAATTGAAGATGAAGAGGATATATTGTTGGAAGCGCGACCTGTGGAAACAATTGAGGATATCATCAATAATACTAAAGAAATGTTGGCCGCAAATAGGGCTAATGAGGCCCTTTCCTACATTAGATCTAGATTAGAAACAGATGAATCTAAGAATTATGAATTATGGTCATTGTGCGGTACCACACTCTATAAGATAGGACACAATAATGAGGCTTTAGAGGCCATAGAATATGCTATTGCAATAGGAGACGACCGAGCAAATACTCACTTTAATCACTCACAGATACTCAAGGATTTAGGTAGAATTGAACAATCATTACAATCTATTTCTAATGCGCTGATATCAGATCCTGAACATGTTAATAGCCTGATTTCCATGGGGGAAATAAAATTGGAGAGAAATGATACTGACGAGGCCATTTCATTCTGGGAAAGGGCATATAGAGTTACTTCAGATGAACAACTACTGATACGAATTCAGAAGGCTAAAGATTCCATATCCAAAGATCATGAAATTGAAAGCGATGAAGAGCTACTTTTAGAATCCATCGAGGATAAAATTTCTATCGCAAGGGCCCTAACCGAGGATGGAGATTACGTAAACTCAGTAAAAGCTTGGAAGCGTCTTCTCGAATTAAACAGAGACTCTCCAGAGATTTGGAATGGCATGGCAGATTCTCTCTCAGCCGCAGGATACATAGATAGGGCACTTCAGTGTAGGCAGAAAGCTAATTCGCTGAACGTGGAAGGAAAAAATGCCTTAGTCTCAGAGCCCGAGGAAAAGCTAGATTTGATAGCAGCTGGAAAGGAAGCCCAGGAGATAATTGAAAATATAGATAATTCCCCAGAGATTGATGCAAACATATCTATCGAGTGGTACAATAAAGGTATCAATCTATTAGCTGAAGAGCGGGGATCTGAGGCTCTAAGCTCTTTTGAAAAAGCAATAGGCGGGGCTCCCAAGGAAGAGCTGGAGCTTCGTGTCAAAGCACAAGCTGGACGAGGGCATGCTCTATACCAAATGGGCAAATACGGGGACAGCATTAGATCCTACCATACGGCAATATCAATGGATCCGGAGGGCGTTAGCGGCAAACTCCTCTACAACATGGGTTCTTCATATGCTTCCCTAGAGCTCTTTCAGGATGCTGTTAAGTGCTTTATCCAAGCCTTAGATAGAGGCCTAGATGAAAACGATAGAGCATTATGTAAAAAACAGCTGAGTAGGTGTAAGATATTGGCTAAAGAGCAAGCTAGAAGGTCTGGTCGATGATTATTCTACTAGGATAACTATACACTGAAGCAACCTCATTTTTCACAAATCCAATCAGTGTCATACCATGCTCAATTGACATATCAACAGCCATAGAACTTGGTGCTCCAACAGCAATAAAAATAGGTATTCCGCACCTAATTGCTTTGTAAGTTAATTCAAATGAAGCCCTGCCAGATACTACCAGAAAACCCTCATAAATTGGGATTTTATCATCCATTAGAAAAGTGCCCATTAGCTTGTCAAGTGCGTTATGTCTCCCTACATCTTCAGATATTGATATGAGATTTCCATTATAATCAATAATAGCGGCAGCATGGGAACCACCAGTTCTGGAAAAGAGCTCTTGCCTACTTCTCAGCAGATCTACTGATTTTGATATCGAAGAGTATTGGATCTTGCTATCGTTAGGTAGGGGGTGCGCGTTTAATCTAATGAGAGATGAAACAGAGTCCCGCCCACATAATCCACAAGCAGAAGATACAGATGTCTTTCTAATATGCTCAGACGAGTCGAAAGCACAATCATCGGCTATTTTTACTACAAAGTCATCATCATTGGAGCTTATATCGACTATATCTTCAGAGCTACTAATGATTCCCTCACAATAAAGAAAACCGTATATCAGTTCTATATCATTTCCTGGAGTCCTCATTAGAATACCTAGTGAGTGTTCCTCCCCCAAATGTATCACTTTGATGGTCATCGCACGTTCTATCGCAACCTCGTCTGTTTCATGGGAATGATCGCCATCAGAAAATTTCTGAATATCGACTTCAAATATTTTGCCCATGCTCGTCGAGCCCTATTCAAGTATTCATAGATGACGATGCTCGTCGCAACTGTTCAAATACAGCGAGTGTCAGCGGGACCCATGAGCATCCTAGGGGGTGAAGGCTTCTCGTTACCTGTTGTTTCGAAAGTAGATGTTGTCGATGTCAATATTGAGCTTACTGAAACCGCTAAGGCCGCACTGTCCGCGTCAATGTCCGGCGAAGAGGATACCCACGTCCTACTAATCAGTGCGCAATCTGGAGGATGTTCTGGCTATATGTACGATATGGCAATTGTAGAAGAACCACAAAATTCAGACTTTCAAAAAATTCAATTCGACCGTATCAGGATTTTCATCCATAACAAAGATAGTACTATGTTAAATGGGATCCGTGTCGATTACAAGGACTCACTAATGGGCGGAGGATTCCAAATAGATAACCCAAATGCTAGCAAGTCCTGTGGTTGTGGCCAGTCCTTCAGTTGATACAATGAGTAATCTCTCAGAAATACCCTCTCAGATATATTTAGTGAAATCTAGTATATCTGTTATGGAAGGTCTAGATAGTGTAAACCATTTGAATAATATCCTATCAACCGATATTAGGGATTTAGATAAAGGAATGAGAATTGACGGTTTAATCTGTGATTCCAACGGTAGAGTTGCAGATATTGTCAATTGTTATCATATGGGCAAGAGCATCTTGATTGTTGGAATAGATTCCAATTCAGAAAGTACTAGAGAACTACTTACGAAGGGAGTACCCTGGGATAAAAAACTCTCATTATTAGATGGTAATGGGGCATTAGAACATCTCAGAATAATGGGTCAAGACCCTTCTTCATTAGTTGAGAGGCTTTATCCAGAATTATCAAAACTATCTGAAAATACATATTCCGAATTTGAAAATGTAGTGTTCTCATTAGGCACGCACAATGAACATGAGATAATTGATGTAATTGTTAGGAGAGATAATTCAGATTTCTACGAAAGGATAGAAAGTTGTAATCAAAAAATTTCCAAAATTGAAGATTGGGACTTCGCCAGAATAGAAGTCGGTTATCCAGGATCTAATGAAGTTAATACTAAATATCTGCCACATGATATAGGAATGATAAATCTGATATCCCTCAATAAGGGGTGTTATCCAGGACAGGAAATACATGCCAGGCTGGATAGCAGAAGTAAGCCAAAGAAAAGGATGGTTGTTTTGTCAACAAACGATTTCATGGATATTGGGAAGCATTCTTTATCGGACGGTAATAGTGTCCAAATAACCTCAATAGCGGTTAGAGATGGTTTACATTTATCGATGGGAATATGCTCTATAGATGTGTCTAGCGATGCAACACTAGTAAACCATCATTTAGAATCCAAACTAACTTTACTTTGATTCTAATTATCGAAGAAATCAGAATCCACTAGTGTAATTTCCTCATTATTGTCTATCCATTCACGCATTGTCATAAGAGGTGAAATTCTAAGTGTTCCTAGATGTCTGGTGAACAGATATACCATAGGATCATGTCTCTCAACTATCTGCATTTGGAAAAGTGACTTTATCCTATCACTCCGAGAATCGAAGAATGCGAATTCAACCGCTACCCCTATTATTGTAGCAGTGTACAGAACTAATAGTACCGAAATCGAGAAAACGACTGGGTCTCCAAGCAAGTCTCCTGATCTTAATTGGCTTCCGTAAATTAACTGTCTAGAAAGAAGAAAGATTAGGCCAATGCCGACTGAAGGTCCCAAAGCGTCATCCACAAGAGAATGCATTGGTATTAGCCTTCTTTTAGTGGGATCAGCGAAAACTAGTGATGTCATAGTTGCAGCCCTAATAACAGAGATTACAGAAACTAAAAAGATGTAAAATGCGGCACTCAAAACCATAACTTCTCTAGGCTCTATCGGGAGGTATAGTACAATTAAGAATGCGAATATACCCAAGAAAACGGTAATAGGCATTCTATGTGTTGAGTCTAGTACCCTATCAAGAGTTCCTGTACCGTCATCAAGTCTGGGTATTCCAATAATTTCCCATCTAGTTACTCTTCTGATGATATTAGCAACATAAGAAAGTAGCCCCTTGTCTATCAGTACCCATTCTATAGGTCTGAACATCGGTAAGAGAATAATTGTGACAAAAAAGGCGAATATTCCAAGTAGAGGGGAGAAAATAAGTGCTGGTAAAAGAAGAAAATGTTGTGGCCCTAAAGGCCTTAATAAATCAGACTCGATTCTAGATTGCCTTTCCTTGTTGATGAGGAGTCTCCTCGCCTCTGAATCCAATTCGGCTCTATATCTTTTTATTGGTATTCCAGAATCGAGAACCCTACGGACCTTCTCCCTGTAATGCTCGTGCTCGGGCTCCATCCCAACCCACCACTTCCATCCGAATCTAAGAGGAAGAGTGAGGAGAACGGGGAGAAGCAGTATGAGGAGCCCTGTCGCTAGTCCCTCAACCGGTTCGGCCACGGGTCCCGGTAGGATTATCACCCTTAGAAGAAACCGGTGATGTTAGAAATAAAACAGGGTTAATGAAGTCATTATCAATTAGCCGAATTATACAGATTGGCTACAGATGGCCAATCAACAACATTCCACCAGGCATTGATGTATTCGCCCCTTCCCGGACCGAACTTCTTGTAATACGCGTGTTCCCATACATCTATGCCCAAGATTGGATGGCCACCACAACCACCTTCCATCAGTGGGTTATCCTGATTTGGAGTAGAGCAAATACAGAGTTTTCCGCCATTCTTAACACAAAGCCATGCCCAACCACTACCGAATCTGGTCATTGCTGCATTAGCGAAAGTTTGTTGGAATGTCTCGAACGAACCGTACTCCTTATCGATAGCCGAAGCAAGGTCACCCTCTGGCCGACCTCCTCCGTTAGGACACATAACCGTCCAGAAAAGCCTGTGATTCCAGAAGCCGCCTCCGTTATTCCTGACAGCTGGATTGTCGCTGTGGTTTGCGAGCAGTTCCTCAATGGACAATCCCTCCATTTCAGTATCCTTAATCGCAGCATTAAGCTTTGAGGTATATCCCGCATGGTGCTTACTATGGTGAATTTCCATTGTAAGAGAATCAATGTGTGGCTCTAATGCATCGTAGTCGTAAGATAATTCAGGTAGCTGAAATGTCATGTTATCATATGACCGAAGAGGCGGTAAGATATCAATACTACTTCTGGTAAACTTCATCGTAGCTGTCGCATTCGGATATCTATGAGAATAGCTGTGACAGATGGGATGGATATCGAAGCGAAGAAGAACCTGCAAGAATTAGGGCACTATGTTTCAGAGACACATCACAGTAATGAAGACTTGATCAATGGTTGTATCAGCGATTATGATATTGTCGTTATCCGAAGTGCGACAAAAATGACTGCGGACGTCATAAAGGCCAATACTGCTGATGATAGCAGGCTTTCCTTGATAATTAGAGCTGGTGTCGGTATTGACAACATCGATTTAACTTCGGCCTCCGAGCATTCAGTGCTAGTTTGTAATACTCCAAGTGCATCCACTAATGCAGTAGTTGAGCTTACTATAGGGCATCTTATCTCTAGTTGCAGGAAGATTTCCACAGGAAATAAAAAAATGAGAGATGGGGTGTGGGCTAAGAAAGAGTTACGCGGTTCAGAATTACGGGGTAAGAATCTAGGACTCTTAGGATATGGTAGAATAGCCAGAGGGGTGGCAGATATTGCAAGAACTATTGGAATGCAAATACACGCATATGACCCTTATCTCCAATCGGATCCAAATGGTTGTGTGTTTCATGATTCAGTAGAGTCTTTATTCAGCTCTTGTACTCATGTATCCATTCATTGCTTCCTATCAGAAGAAACAAGGCATTTAGTGGATTATGAAATGATATCTTTGATGCCTCGAAAAGGAGATGATGGCATTCATTGTGGAAATCACATAGTGAATTGCGCACGTGGGGGAATCATAGATGAGGTGGGACTTTACCGAGCATTGACTAATGGCCAACTCAGTACAGCATCTTTGGATGTTTTTGAGGTTGAGCCAGCGATAAGTTCGAATTTGCTACAATTAGATAGTTTCCAAGCAACTCCGCACATAGGGGCATCTACAAATGAGGCGCAAAGTCGAATAGGTCAAGAGATAGTTTCAATTGTGCAATCCCATAGTAAAGGTGAGATTCCTGAGTCATGCTTAAACAAATAGTCGTAGCATTACTTTGTAATGCTGTGCATATTAGTAAGGGATGAATGTAAATCAACTAAACTGGCAGGCATCTCAACGTTGGAAATTTCTGATTTCAATGATAGGCCTTGATCTTTCTTCAACTTCCAAATTTTAGAATTAAAATCAATCAAGTCATCTGTTATAGAAAGGTAACGTTTAGCATCGATGTTTTCTGTTACCACTAAACTAGGAAAACTTCGGATATCCACCGCGCTCTGTTCATAGAGTATGGTGGAAAGGTAATCCGTAAAAAATGGACACACAGGAGAAAAGACCGTCAATATATCTCTTACAATTCTGTGAAAGGTCCAAGTCGCAGAAAGATCTCCATCATACAATCTGGACTTGGACATCTCAAGCCAATGACCGGGGAATATACCGGTAGAGAATGTCTTAATGGATTGTGTAGCGTTGTAGATATCCATCTTTTCCCATGAACTTCTGACACTATGCATCATTTCATCGAATTCCGATAATATCCATAAGTCCTCAAAAGCCAAATTATTTGGTGATGAATCAAGAGATTTTGGAACTTCGAAATGACTAGCTAATCTTGCTATATTGAACATTTTCGTCAATACGCCGTAATACTTCGATTCTATTTCTTCTGGATTTATATGGAAATCGTCACCAACCTGGGCATCACATGCCTTCCATAGTCTGAAACACTCACTACCAATTTTGTTAGCCTTGAGTGAAACCTGTTTGCCTTCTGGGCCCTTGATTTTCCATGATCCAGTGCGTCCACCCGCTCCACATTCCAAAACCGAGTCGGCATCGATACCATTTCCTAGAGATTTTGACATCTTTCTTCCCCAAGGATCCATTCCTAGTCCGTCTATCCAGATGTTATTAAAGGCCGGCTTGTCGAACAACAATGCACTCTTGAGCATGGTGTAATATAGCCACGTTCTAACAATTTCTTTACCTTGGGGCCTCAGTGCTGTTGGGAATGCTCTTTCAAACATGTCTGGATTACTGATGTATCCACTAACATACAAGTTAGAATTTGACGAGTCCATCCACGTATCAAAAACTTTGGTCTCACCCGAAAGAGTTCCTAGTGATTCAGAAATTTCATCATATGGGCCTATAAATTCCCTAGTTAATCTGTCTAGGACCTCGGAACCTTTCGGAGGAGCATCCCTCCATGGCTGAACATAAGTTCCGTTAGGTGGAACAACAACCTTGGTGGCATCGTCTGAATACCATATAGGAACCTCAGTATGGTACCACCTCCTCCTACTTATGGGCCAGTCAATGGAAATGCCTTCCATCCAGTCGAAAAGAAATTGCTTATTTCTCTCAGGAATGAAATTAATCTCCCCAGTAATCTCCGATAACCTGTCAATGACGTGTGTTTGCCTGACATACCATTCTTTAAGTAGAATTATTTCCACAGGATTTCCACCTCTCTCACTTACGGGTATTTCTTGCATTCTTCTATTCATCGACTGAATCTTCCCAGATTGCTCGAGTATCTCTATGGCCTTTTTTCTAGCATCTAGAACCCTTAAACCCTGTAAAGGTCCTGAAATTTCTGTCAATTTGCCATCCAAATCGATGGCGACGAATGGCTTAAGAGAAAGCTCTCTAAATATCGAAACATCATTCTGATCTCCAAAAGAGCAGACCATTAATACTCCACTACCAAATTCTGACTTTACGGAAGGGTGGGTCATTACCTCCACAGTATTCGCTCTCCCATCTACATCAATGGGTAATGTAACCCTCTTCCCGACCAAATGCTGATACCTATCATCGTCAGGATGGACCATTACCACTCCACAAGCACAAATTAACTCTGGTCTCGTAGTGGATATCACAAGTTCCTCACCATGTTCAGTTTTCCATATTATGTCACAAAGCAGAGTTTCTCTTGTAACTCTCTGAACCTCAGCATCCGCGATTGTTGTCCCCTCTACAGGATCGTAAATATTCGGCCTTAGATCTTCAATGATATCTCCTTTCTTAAACAAATCCACGAATATAGATTGCGTTATAGATCTATATTTTGGATCATCTGTTAGATACTCATTTTCATAATCACAAGATAAACCCACCCTTTTTGCAGTTTGCCTCATTTCTTGAGTATAGACTTCTATTGTATCCCTACACAAATCAATAAATTCTCCTCTCTCATAAGTGCGCATTTTCTTTCCACTCTTCTTCTCCACAGTAAACTCAATATTGATTCCATTCCTATCAACTCCCCATGGAAATAGTACCTCCTTACCGATTAACCTCTGGCTTCTAGCGATCACGTCTATCATACTATACTGAGCTACAGCTCCAATGTGCCATGTGCCACTAGGATAGGGAGGCGGGGTATCAATTACGAAAATCTCCTTTTCACTATTTGGATTGAAAGAATATCTAGATGGATTCGAGTCATAATGTGACTCTTGAATCCTTTTTTCTAGATCTATGGTCCACCTTTTATCAGTTATTTTTGGGTCCCCCATATGGCAACTCTGTTATATCCCTGAGAACACTCATTATTCACTGTTGCCGATTTATTCGGAACTGATAATATTGGATTTGCAATTAACTAAACAGCGTGGGGTTGAAGTCCCTTCGGTACTCGCAGAGGTACGGTATCATGACAGAGCGGGATAAGGAATCTAGTTCCTCGTTGCCTGAAGTACTGGGGTCACTAGCACGTACCCCAGAAGCTACTGTTACATATTTGCGAGGAAAGGCATCAGATTTTGACTCTAAAAAAGTGCTTAGTTCCATAAGGAGGTCACCTGTAACAATTAAACGAGCTTTGGTCGACTCAACAGTAAGCGAGCTGATAACGAAGGTACCAGTTATAACCGTAATTCTATGCCTCACTGTAACAGCTTTATTGGGCAGACATTCTGGTATTCTAGACTGTAGAGACGGATTCGAAAATGACTATTGCGACGAGGAGGGGGCACTCAATGTCAATGGAGATATGGCAGTGTACCTGCCTGTTGGTTCAGATGTACAGAGGGACATAGAAAATGTTGAAACTAATTGGACAACTAATGTTATGGTAATTTATGTAGAATCTGAGAAGACTGGTGTTGACCAGTTGCCGATCCTTAAACAGATAGATAAGGTAGAGAGTGCCCTAAACACAGTCAGAGACGATAAGGGGCAGGAAGATTTTGTTATTTACGTGCTATCAGTATCGACAGTTGTCAAAGAGGTAAATTCCAGTGGAGGAAGGGTGGTCAAGGCTTTCTTCTCTGGAATAGCTGAAGCTACAGGAAGTGACGAGTTCTCACAGCAAGTTGATGATCTGGTAGATGAGCAGTCAAATTTAATCGGCGACTACTCAATTCCAGACGAGCAGGAGAGAGTGGATCAAATCCTGGGAGAGATGCCTCAAAACGCCCTAGACAAATTAGTGAGGGACGTGGGCAAGGGTAATACTGTCGAAGCTGGTTACTGGAATAGGGCGGTAATTATCATTGGAATAAGTAGTGATCTAGATCTAAATGGAGACGGGGAAGACGATACTACAATCTCAAATATCATAGAGGAAACTCAAGCAACTATCGATACTATTTCCGAAGAAAATAACTGGATATGTAAAGACTCTAATGGCAATGAAGTAGATCCTGAGTCTGACGAGGGTTCGGAAATTTGCAACGGTTCTGAGCTGGGGCTAAAGATGACTCTTACTGGTCCCGTACCACTTACTAATGCTATTACCGAGAAATCATTTCAGTTATTCTGGCAGGTATTCCCAGTTGGAGTTGTGATAGTAGCATTCGGACTGTTCTTGTTCCACTGTGATTTATTACAGACTGGTAGAATAAGATGGGTTCAGGGAGTCAAGACCCTGATTATTTCCGGCCTACCCACATTATGTTCGGTATGGATAACTCTCGGCTTCATTGGTTATACAGATTATGAAGTTACCATGACTGTAATTATTGTCGGACCGATAGTTCTGGCTCTTGGTGTATCATATGGACTACACATAACTAACCGTTATGCGGAAGCTAAAGGATCACCTAGAGAGAAGATGTCTGAAGCCATTAGCTCGACCGGAAGGGCGGTTCTTTTATCTGCTCTGACTACAATTATTGGATTCATTTCCCTGGTATTTGTTCCGATGAAACCTATCCAAACCATAGGTTTCGCGTTATCGGGTGGCATCATTGTGGTTTACCTGATGACCATGCTAATGGTACCTAATCTAACCATGATGCTGGACCTGAAAAAGCCGTCACATCCGCCTCCTAAAGTATTCCAAGGTGCCGTAGGTGTGCCAATTAAATGGACAAGAGTTACGCTTGTTGTTTTCATGATGGCCATGGTAATGTCAGCAGGTTATAACAGGCCCAATGTCGAAGAAAATATCGATTTACTAAAGATGGCTCCTGCTGGCGTAGATGCTGTAGATAAAATGGGCATATACTCTGAAGAATTTAATGCGGGACAGCCGGGTTTCCTGCTGATAGAATCTGATATTTATGCAGATCCTGATCCTATACCTGAAGCCGGTGCTCAGAAAGATCCCTTTTCAAATCTTAAGGGCATAGAGCAGCTGGAAACCAAATGTAATTCAGTAGATAATACTACAGCCGTGTCTATTGTTTTCCTGATGAAAGCCATAGGAGTAGGTGTGAATGTATCAGGTACACCAGTTAGTGACTTGGTACCAGATGATCTCGGGCCTATTAATGATGTAGCGGAACTAATTTTCGATAGGGAGCAAACAGGGAATCTATCATTTTGGAGTGCTCTCAATTACCTAGACTTACAGGATACTGGAGGCGTACAATCTCAAAATTTCTTAATTTATGTATTTTATGAAAGTATGACGCTTGAGATGAGGGAGTTGTTCATTTCACCAGATTATGATAGGAGCCTGATATACATCGATATGCCTTTTATGGATGTACAGAGTACCACCCTGGCAGTAGATGAGGTAAACCGCTACGCCGAAGAGGAGAAGGACGGAGCTGTAACATCAAGCACATTAATTGGCGTGGCCTCCATAACAATTGAAGTCAACAATTTAATTGTAGACTCTCAATGGTCATCTCTTGGGTTTGCCCTGTTATTCACAGTACTCACTCTGGCCTTAGTTTTTAGAGATGTCAGATATGCAATTCTAACTACGTTACCTGTTGGATTCACGGTAATGATGCAATGGCTGGCAATGGATGGACTCGATGTAGATCTATCCCTAATTACTGTAATGATCGGCTCTATTTTAGTAGGGGTAGGGGTTGACTTTTCGATACATATAGCCAACAGAATTAAGGAACAGGGCGGTACAATTGAGGCCATTCAGACAGCATGTGCAAGTACTGGATTAAGTCTGTTTGAAGCTACAACTGTTACCGCTGGTGGGCTAACATGTGCTTATCTAATTCCAATCGAAGCGATTAAGCCGTTTATCACTGTAATTATTCTTCTACTATTGGTAGCAGCGGTAGCGGCACTAATTTTACTACCGGCTATATTCACAGCTATGATAAAAGCAAATTTAGGCTTAACTGGGGGCGTCAGTACTATGGTAAAAACAGCTGGACTTCGTAGAGCAATAGCAAGAGATGAAGCCGATACAATTGACGCTGCGATAATATTGGGCTCTACTGACGACGCATGGTGAAACGTTGATTTGCATAATCCCTCACGCCAAATCATGACGAGTTACTGGCTGATGAAAAGTGAACCCCATGTTTACCCGTGGGCCCAACTAAAAATTGATGGCCGTACCCATTGGGATGGCGTAAGAAACTATCAGGCTAGGAATATCATGAGAGATAATATGTCCACTGGTGATTTAGTTCTATTTTATCATTCAAATTGTAAGCCACCGCACATAGCTGGAATAGCCAGAGTCTGTAAGGATGCATATCCTGACTTTACAGCTCAGGATACAGAATCAAAATATTTCGATCCAAAGGCATCTCCTGAAAATCCTAGATGGGTAATGGTTGATATTGAGCCTGTATATGATTTGAATCCAGTAAGCCTACCAGAATTAAGAGAGAATGGTGCTTTGGAAGGTATGCCACTACTAAAAAAGGGCCAAAGGCTGTCAGTCCAGCCTGTATCAAAAGATCATTTTTCTATTGTTTGCAATATGGGCGGTTTGGAAAAAATTATCTTGTAGATTGATGGGCATGTCCTCGGTGGACGCTCGTCATCAATGTGAATATTACGCCAGTCTTCTCAGCCCCGCTTCCCCAAGGCATCCAGCATCCCCGGTCGGGCTGCTCGCTTCCGCGCCTGACCTGGTTCCCGGG
>MDTB01149463.1_pt1 | contig 35633 bp, 32 predicted proteins | sample 811161 | NCBI WGS metagenome assembly MDTB01 (sample SAMN05326650, study PRJNA326480) | marine metagenome | isolation source: seawater | place: Mediterranean Sea | collected 2009 | reverse complement strand
TTTAAAAAAATTATTTTTAGAAATAAAATAATTTTCAAATTCATTCCTTAAATTTTTATCCTCTATAATTGGTATATTTTCCAATTTTATAGGTATATTTTGTAATTTATTATCATATATTTTACTATTTGAACTATTTGTTCCGCTTCCATCATTGCCAATATTATGGACTAATGAATATGGTGGATATAATGTAAGTTTATTTTTTAAGAATGCACTTGCGTACCATTTGATAGCCCAACTACTATTTTTGTTGCTTAAAGTTTTCTCTAATAATTTAAAATAGTTATAACTATTATTGAAATTAAATTTTTTTTGATAATTATTTTTTTTTATTTCACTATACAAATAATTAGAATCGTCATTATATAAATCCCAACCTCTTTTCCAAGTTGCCCATCCCCAACAATCAGCTCCTCTTAAAAAGGAAGGTTTTAAAAGTTTTTTTTCTAAAGGATAAATATAACCATGAATTGATATTACATCGTTTTGATTTTCAAAAAATTTCAGTGATTCATTCATAAATTTTAAAAAAAATTTGTCAGTTAGTAAATCATCCTCTAAAACAATTATCTTGTCATTTTTTTCTAAAACTTCAGAAATACCATTTACTAAATTTTTAGCCAAACCAAAATTTATATTTCTTTCAACTAAAGTTATAGATTTAAAATTTTTTATACTTGAACAATATTTTCTTACACTGTTAACCGACGATATATCGGCAGATGTTTTAGCCCCATCAGAAAATATATATAAGTCAGATTTATCCGCATATAAATTATTTGATAATGAATTAAGTGTTTTACGAACATGTTCAATTCTATTGTAAACAAATAATGCTATAGGTGCTAATTTTAACAATTTACCTCACAATATTTTTAATACATGTCTTTTTAACATGACTATCGTCATAAAAATCAAATTTAGTACAACCTAAATCATCTGGAAAAAATGATCCATAAATATCTAAACCAAATTCCTTTGCAATTTTATTTATTTCGTAATTAGCCTCATAGATTTTTGAAACAATCCAATCTCCTGAAGAAAATACAATTGGATGAAATGGTATGATCAAAATATCGACTTCGATACCTTTGGATTGTATATATTTAATATTATTAATTAGACTTTTTTTCGGTTCATCTTCAAAATTCAATTCATTAAAACCCCATCTTGCATCTTGGACTTTGTTTACATGCTCTCCTTTTCTATTTTTATATTCTCCTATAAATTCATATGAACCATCAATATTGACTTTTATATTACTAAAATTTGAATTTTTATCTGAATTAAAAATAACATTATTTAAATAATATAAGTTTTTTTTTAATAATTTTTTATCATACAAAATTTTTAATTTTTCTTTAGAACTATCAAAGAAATTTTTTTTTTCTAAAATTTTTTTATCATTCATTTTTATAAAAACACTTTCGAATTTTTTCCATCTTAATTGATAGTCCGAGTTATATTTAAATGTATATGGACCTAACCCTAAAAATATTTTTTTTATTTTTTTTTCTCTTATAGTTGTAAAATAGGTATTTATTAAAATATCCTCTAATGAACCTCCAGGTAAACTTAAATTAGTGTTTTTTTTACATTTTGGATCAAGTTTATTTATATCATCTGAACTAATTATAATATGTTGGCTAGAACCAAAAAGAAAACAATCATCATATTTTGAAAAAAGTGCTAGGGCTCTTTTCATATCTCTGTGAGTAGTATTAATAAACTTTGATTTACCTACATTTATGTTATTTGATATTTGTCTAAGTTCTTTTTTCATCAAATTTTTTTTAGAAAATATATTTTCGTAATCAACTAAGTAATTAAAAATACCAATTGAAAAAAAAGATAAAAAAATAGTAAGTAAGAAAATTATTGAAAATTTTTTGTCTGTAAGCTTCATTAGAATTGAAAATAAATAAACTTATATGAACTAGTAAGATTTATTAAATTTAGAACTAACAAAATTGACATTGCAATTAGATAAGTTAATTGTCCATTAAATTTTCTTTGAAGCTGGTTTGTATTTTTTAATAAAAATATTATTATTCCAGATAAAATCAAATAATAAAACAAAAAGCTATCTGTTCCTAAATTATATAAATATGTTCCAAATTCTATATTTTTATTTACGCTAGAACCTATAAACGCTTCTAGACTACCTGGTAAAATTATTTTATTTAATCCCAGCATTGATTTCAAAATAGCAATTGATTGATCTAAATTTTCAGATCGAAAAAAAATTAAAGTAAAATTTACATAATTTAAAGTTATAAACCATGAAATAAAATAATTTATTTTTATGTTTGTCCTGGTAAATAAGTGGTTAATTACAAGTCCGATACCATGTAATGCACCAAAAATTACAAAACCCCAAGTTGCTCCATGCCATAAGCCCGCAATAGTCATTGTTATAAAAGTCACAACCATTGCTGCTTTAAATGAAAATAGATTTATTTTCATAACTAAAGGGGTATATATATAAGAAGTAATAAACCTTGTTAGAGTTATATGCCAGTTCTGCCAAAACAAAATAAGATTTCTTTGTTTAAGTGGACTGTTAAAGTTGATAGGGAGTTTTATGTTGAACAATAACGCTAATCCAATTGCCATATCTGCATAACCACTTATGTCAAAATATAGCTGAATATAGTATGCAAAAGTTAATATCCAACTTTCAATCAAATTAATTTTTAAGTAGTTAAAATATCCTATATCAACATAAACTCCTATAGGATCGGCTATTAATACTTTTTTTGATAGACCTATAATAAAAACTAATATTCCTAAATTAAAATTATTATAATTAAAAAAAAAATTAGAATTTTTATTTAACTGGTTTCTTACTTCTCTAAACAAAACAATTGGGCCAGCAATTAATTGAGGGAAAAAAGTAACAAAAAAAACATAATCTATAAAAGATTTATTTTTGTTTATACCTTGCTTTGTATCAATTATATAAGCAATTTGTTGGAGGGTAAAAAAGCTTATAGCAAGTGGCAAAGTTATATTAAGATAGTTTATATTTTTTTCTAAAAAAAAATTTAAATTTAAAATAAAAAAATCTACATATTTAAAAAAAAACAAAAGACAAATATTAAAAATTATTGCAGTAAAAAAAAAGTTATTTTTATTTGTATTTTCTTTTATTTTTTTTGAGATTAGATAATTCACTCCAATTGAAAATAAGATTAAAAATATATATTCTGTTTTCCAATAAGCATAAAAAAATAAACTGCTCAATATTAAGAAAATTTTTAAGTGCAACCTTTTAAAATTTTTTAAAATAAAAAAATATATTATAAGAACGAGGGGTAAGAAAATTAAAATAAAACTAAAACTATTAAAATACATTAAATTAATTAATTTTAGATCTAATTAACTTTTTTAAATTTTTTATACTGTTTATTTCATTAAATTCACTTAATGCGAACTTAATATTAAATTCTTTTTCTATACCTAAAACAATTTTAATATGATTTAAACTGTCCCATTTTTTAACATTTCTATTGTTAGAATTTAGAGTAATCTTTGTTCTAATAATTTTTAAAAAAACTTTTTCAATTTTTTTTTGTAACAACAAATTATCCATATTTTTTTAGGTCATCAATTTTTATTTTATAATTACCATTTTTATTTAATTTTAATCCATAATTACTTAAAAAATTAATTAAATATTGATTTCTACCCGAATTGATAAAATTAAAACTTATTTTATTTAAATTATTACTTTTGGCTAATTTACATAATTCTTTTAATAAAAAAAATTCAATCTTTCTTGAGAAAACTCTACAACTTAAAACCCAATTTAAGATTTCTAATTGTCCTTTTTTTTTATTAAGATCAAATGCTAAAGCTGACATAATTCCATAATTTTGAAATTTATCTCTAAAATTTAATACTTTAAATTTTTTTAAGTTATCTAACAAAAATCTTTTATTAAAAATATTTTGATTGAGTTTAAATTGATTCGTTTTAGAGAATAACTGTAAAACTCTTTCAATATTATTTTTATCAATGTTTCTTAATGACATTTGAGGTTTTAAACTTTTTAAAAAGATATCTATATTTTTTACTTTTTTAAGATTTTCTTGAATTTTACCAATAACTTTATAACTCTGTAATCTTGATTTATCCTCATTTGTAATTGATGAAAAATAAAATAGTGATTTTTGATTTAATAATTGGATAAATTCGTGTGGATCTTCACTCATATTAATAACTGTAACTTCTTTGTGTGTTTTTTTTACAAGTTCACACTCAACTTTATTATCATCTATAAATACAAACGAATTTAAATTTAAATTTAATTGATGAGATATATTTTTTATATTAGTAGCTTTGTCTAGATAATTTGCTTTAAATAAAATTACATCTGAGAGTTTTAGTTCCATATTTTTATTTTTTTTAAAAACCTCTTTTGCTATTTTTTCATCATTCTTTGATACAACGCAAAATAAAATTCCATTATCCACTAAAGATTTTAAATATTTTTGAAATAAAACAAATGACTGTCCCTCGACTGTTTCTCCACCAAGTTTTATATTTTTCCATCCAACATCTCCTACAACCCCACCCCAAATAGTATTGTCCAGATCCACAATAATAACTTTTTTTGATTTACCCAAAATACCATTAATATGACTTGAAACCTCATTGGCTAAATATTTCATAAATTCCATGCTTAATGGTTGTTTAATCAATGAGTCTAATCTGTAATTGAAAGACGATGTTATATTGTATTTTCTGGAGATAAATTCTAAGTCTATTAATGTAACATTTGTTGGAGCATTTTTAATTAAATACTGGTTTAAGAGATTTATATAATTATTTGAACCTTTAAAATTAACGCTATCATTTAATCCTAAATTTGGAAAAGATGCTTGATTAAAAAGAGATTGTATCAAAGGCTTTTTTATTTTTTTCCAAATATTGATAAATTTTTTTCCATCATCTATAATTTTTTTATTAATTTGACTTTTACTTAAGTCTCTTACTGATAAATCTAAAATAGATGAATCTGGTAATAGTATAAAAAAATCACATTTTTCAGACCAAAATTTTGATTTACTGTCATTAATGTTAAAAATTAAATCTCCATAAACCTGATTATTGATTTTTAAATCAATACCCTTATTGGCAAGAAAAATTTTTAGAAATTCAACAAAATAATTACTAGTATAAGATGAACTAAGATTTATATTTGTTACATATCTCGGTTTATTTATTTTTTTTATATTTACCGACAAAACTTCTTCGTAGTCATATGAAAATAAGTTTTTATCAAAAATATCAATAGTTTTTTTTTTCATTATTCTTCAATCAATTCAATTATAAATCCTAATTTTGTCAAAAAAAATACTACTTTTTTGTTTCTAAAGGCTTTTGCATTTTTTGGTTGAGATATTTGTAAATTACCTTGTGCATTCATAGACTTAATAACTTTTTCAAATTTACTTGTTCTATAAGCAATATGATTAATAATATTAACATTTTTATTTAATGTATTATCAACTGGATTGTTTTTGCCTAAACCTGATATTAGCTCGTAGCAGATGTTCCTGTTGTCATAAAGAAATTGTATTTTTACTCTCAAATTATCATCTTTAATTATTTTAGATTTTTTCTTAATAGCTAATGTTTTTTCAAGAAATTTTCTTCCTAAAGGTATTGAATGAACAAATATACCAATATGATCAAATATCATTTTTCAATTAAATTTTTAAGCCAAAATAATTTTGCATCTATTATTTATAAATTACTACAATTCTTCGACTTAAATTTTTATTTTGATTAAGTTTGCAAAAATAATCAATAATTTCAACATCATAGTCTAAGTCAGAAAAATATTTTCTAAAATTATCTACATAAATATTATTAACATCTTCAATAATATAAACTCCATCCTTCTTCAGATATTCAATAGAATTTTCAAAAAAATTAATATTTCCTTTATAATCATGAATTCCATCATCTATTATTATATCAAAATTTTTTCTGTTTATATCATTCCACATTTTTTCTATACTTTCAGATGAATACTGGTCTACAAAATATGTTTTAATACGATCTTCATCAAAAAGTATTCTTTTATCTACATCTGCACCAAAAATTTCAGCATTAGGAAAATACTCCTGCCACATATATAATGAGGCACCTGGCTTACCATTCAATCCCATATTAGATGGTATATCTAAATTATTCGTACCAAGGCCTACTTCAAATACTAACTTGCAATCATTTCTCTGCTTCGAAAATAATTTTTGATATAGAGGCGTGTAGTTATTTAAATTTTTTCTTTTTGAAATATTTTCATTAACATCCCCTCCCTTGTCACTACCAAATTTATCTGAAAGTTTATCTAAAGAATCATTTTTTGTTATTAGCTCAGTATTAAAAATGTAATTTTCTTTATTACGAAAATAAAAATAAAATTTTCTATTTAATAATGGGTAATAAAGAATTTCTTTTAATAAAAAATAAACTTTTCTAACAAATATTCTAATCATTTTTTTTATTGAACATACGTTTGCTATGGTAATTTAATTTATTAATTATCTTTATTTTAATAAAATTGAACCAATAAAGCCAATCTTTAAAAGGTGTTTTGATTTTATCTAAATCTGATGCTTCTTTATATAAATTTCTCTCATTTTTTAAATGAGCATCAGATGACGATATTTTATTGAACCAATTAAAAAATGCTTCCTCATTATTGAGAATAGCTAGGCTATATGTATCTCCATGACAGGCTAATCTTTTTGTTAAATTTTCTAAGCACCAATTTTCATCATCAAAAGGAATATTATTTTGTTGAAAGATTTGTTTAAAAAAAAGTTTTAATTTGGGTATATTTTCTTTTTCCATAAATAGTTTGGTATCAACTTTGTTCTCAAATATATAACCTTTTTCCAAGTAATCGTTAATTTTTATAGCAATATCCTCAGCTTTAAGTTTATCATCCAATTGTTCATTTTCTTCATATGAAAAAGAGTTAGAATCATTTTGATAAACTGTAGTTCCACAAAAAAGTTTATTAGAAACAATAACATTAGTTTTTAAGTTAAGTGCCTCAACAACGACTCTTGGAACTCCCTCCATGTGAGAGGTTAACAAAAGATTTTTGCTTAGGGAGATCAAATCATAAATAAAATCATCAGACAAAGGTAATCTATTAAAATAGCTTTGTGGAGAGCAGATAAACTCGATCTGTTTTAATTGTATGGTTGTCATCTCATTTTTTAAAATATTTTTAAATTCTTCTAGCGTTTTTATTCCCTCATCTAGAAAAAATTTGTTTTGGCTTTTAGGAATAGGCGAAACAAATATAATTTTTAATTTTGGTTTAATTTTTAACAACTCTTTATAAATTCTAATATTTAGTTGAATTTTTTTTAAAGATGTAAATCTTGTTATAGATATTAAGTCATATTTCTTTTTTTCAATTCTATTTTCTAAAAGACTATTATTATAAAAATTTATACATGTTAGATCTGTTATTATATCTTTTGGAATATTTTCTAAGAATTTTTGTTTCTTATTTGGCCACATAAAAAATTGTTGCCAATTTTGTTTTTGCCATTTACCTATCCAATCTACATTTCCTTGAATATGAATTCCAAAAATCCACTTCTTATTTTTAGTCATTTCCGAAAGGAATTTTTTTACTTTTATTGATTTAGCTGCCACACCCCATAAAGCCTCTCCATGTGTAAAGGCTATAATTCCTGGAGAATTTTTATTTCTAGATTTTAATAAAACTGGCATAAATAAAATATATATAATTATAGTTTGATTTAAAATTTTATTTTTAAAAAATTAATACCATCTCTAAATTTTATAAACTTTTTTAAGTTTATTTTTTCATTTACAATCCTTTTTAGATAATAGCTATTTTTAAAATCAGATTTTTTATTTAATTTAATAATGTTGCATTTTTTAATTTTTAATTTTTTAAGAATAAATTCAACTATTTGATATACAGTATAAATATTATTAGAGAATATATTTAAAATTAAATTTTTTTTTATTTTTAAAGAATTTAAAACTATCTGAACAGAGTCATCGATATGTATAAAATCTCTTTTATCTTCAAAATAATTTATTTTAATTTTTTTTTGGTTTTTTTTTAATTTTTCATAAATTAATGGTATTAAAAAATTATTTTTCTGATTTGGACCATAAATATTTGGGAATCTTAAAATCAAATAATTTGTAAATTTTTTTTTTAAGTAATTTTCACATTTTAATTTAGATAGAAAATAAGTGTTTCTATAAATTTTCGAACTGTTTTTGTAACAATAAACACCTATTGTACTTATAAAAATTAATTTTGTAGTTTTATGAATATTTGCAGATAATATTTTTATATCATCAAGATTTTTTTTCATATTAAGCTTATTCATATCTTTAGAAGAAGATTTCATTCTAAAACCTAAGTGTATTAAATGTGAAATATTCTTATATTTCTTTATTTTATTTTTTTCTATTTCTGAGGTTTTTAATGACAAATAAGATATTTTATTTCTCTTCAGTTCCCTGATTAAACTTTTGCCAAAAAAACCACTTGATCCAGTTATTAAGAGTTTAAATTTCATTTTTTTAGTATAATTAATAATAGAATAGGATTGACTATAGAATAACCTGAAAAATATAAAAAGCTTATTATGTTTCAATTTATTAAAAAAGAAAAAAATAATTTGATTATAGCTTTAATGTCTCTGGCAATTATTAGTTCACTTGGTATTGAGGCAGGTCAATTCAGAGATTTGAATAGTTTTATTTATTTTAACATAACGCTAAATATAGACGATAAAAATTTTCTAATTCCAGTTTTTAAAGCTTTAATTAATTTTGGAAGAATATTCTCTCCTATAGTTTGTTTGATATTTTTGTTTTTTTATTTAATAAAAAATTTTAAAGAATTTAAAAATTATTTTAATGTATCTATAATAATTTTTTTAGCTTACCCTATATTTAGTATAGTTGGATTTTTAGTTAATATGGATTTGTATTATTACGAGTCATATTACGAAAATTTATGGAGAAATACATACTTATCTCTTCAAAGTGTTACTCTTATTTTACTAATATTGTTAGTATTAAGTTCACCAAAAAAAAATTTTGAAAATTATTTAAAGTTTATATTTTTTGTTTTAATCATTGTTTATTCTTATTTCTCTTTTTTAAATATATATAATTATCTTTTAGAAATTCCTAACTTAAACTTGTATGCAACTAATTATAATGTAAATGCAATATTAATGGGCTATGAGGTCCCAAGATCATCAGGTATTGCAAGAATTTATTTGATTGTAATAATTTGTATTTCAATTTTACTTTTAAATTTAAAAAATAAAATAAAATTAAATTTAGTCTATTTAATAATTTTACCCTTAATAATATGTTTGCTATTCTTGTTAAACTCTAGAATCGCGATTTTATCATTTATTTTAATGTTTTTTTTAATTTTTATTTTAGGTGAAAGAAATTTTTTTTATAAAATATTAATAACTATTTTAATTTCATTACTATCATACAACTTATTTGTGATAATACCAAAAACTAAAAATATATTATTTTATAATACCCAAATAAATAAATATTTATCAGAATGTAATATAAAATTAAGAAATGAGAATTTAACAATGACAATTAAAAAAAGCATATTTAAATATTATGTTCAATATAAAGATGACGTTAAGTGTAATGAGGAGCTCTTATTAAAACTAGAAAATGAATATCCGACTTTATTCATGAGCAAAAAGGAATTTTATATTCATAACATACATAAATTTAAAATAAAAAAAAAACTCAATATAGTTAAGTTCTTATTTCTTCCATTAAATGAAATGAGCGAAGGTCGAGTAACTTCTGCTAACCAAAAAAATGTTTATTTGGAAAGTAAAAATTATGAAACTCAATATAAAAATATTATTTCTGAAAAATTAAATGATGAATTAAGCACTCAGGATAAAAATATTATTTCTGGAAAAATTAATGATGAATTAAGCACTCAGGATTTAGGTAAACTTATGCTAAATAAGACTGAAAATTTTAATTACGATGAGGAACTGGAATTACTTGATAAAAATAGTTATATTTACGAATACATCGACATATTTTCTCAATCTTCAGAAGAATTATCATCAAAACCAATTGCTTTGGCTAAACAACAGAAATCTATATTAGATAGACTAATTTTAAATAAAAAATTAACAGACAATGAAAGATTAATTGTTCTCATAAAACTTAAAAAAATTAATGAAGTTATAAGGTTCACTAATACGCTTATAGATTGTCCATATTTAGAAACAAAAATAAATAATTTATTAACAGGAAGAGTATGCCACTGGTATACTTTGTTAAATGAAACAGGTGTTAAAATATTAGGGAACGGACCAAAGTTTGATAGAAACGTTGTTAAATGGGGAGCATCAAGTGCACTCTTATACTCTTATGTAACTAGTGGAATTTTTGGATTAATCTTTTATATATATATATGTGTTAAATTTCTATTCTTCACTTTTGAATTCATGAAATTTAAATTTTTTAAAAAATCTTTCAAAACACCAGTAATTAAGCAAATATTTTATATGATATTACTTTTTTTACTTTTAAGATCAATTCTGGAGGGAAGTTTTGCTTATTTTGGTATTGATCAATTAATTTTTATTTCAGTTTTTATTTATTATGAAAAATACTTATATAAAGACAAGATAAATGCTTAAAATTAATCTATTTTACTTTTTATTAACATAAAAGCTTCTGCATATTTATATCCACTTTGAGCTCCTCTTAGAGTTGCTAAAGCTTTTATATTTTCTATACTTCTGGGAAAAGGTGGGTTACCAATTTGAGATTTGTATATCATTGAGGCCTTAATCTTAAGATTAAAATATTTTTCAATATTAATGAAGATATTTGGTTTAAAAGTTTGATTTATAATGCTAAGACCTTGATCTGTTTCAGAAATTATCTCCATCATTAAAATATTTTTAATATAGGTATATCTAAAAGATTTCATAAGAAATCTTAAATTATCAAAAACGACTCTATGATCTGAATGAGTATCATTATAATGATTTAAAAAAACTGTATCGGGCTTTATTTTATCTAAAATTTCACTTACATCTTTGATAAATTTTGATTTATCAATTTTATAAATTTTAGATGCTGGGTAATTTAGTTCAAAAAAATTTTTGTTTTTATAAAAACCTTTTATTTTAAATATTTCTTTATATCTCTTACTCAGCTCTTTTTTATTTAATACATACCCAGATGGATCCGATAATATCAAAAAATAAACTTGTTTCTTCTCTTTTAATAGTTTTTGTATAGTACCACCACAACCAATAGTTTCATCATCATAGTGGGTTGCAATAACGAGTGCTTTTTCAATTTTCATTTTTTTATTATATCATCAATTAGTAAAATATAAAATAAGTGCTATTTATAAAATATTTCTATCTAATAAAAAAATATTTTTAAAATAAATACTTTGAATTCCTACAACGAGTACATAATTTTTGATTATATAACTCTATTGCATTTTTATAACATTTTACTACTAACGAATTTTTTTTTATTTTCAGAATTCTCCCTGGAACTAAACTACTAGAATTATTGTAAATTACTTTTGATTTTTCTATTTTGTAAATTTTATAATCTTTCTCAACGTGAGAACACGCATAAGGTGGCGCTAAAGCTTTTATCAATCTATCAATAGCTTCTGCGCTCATTCTAAAATCTATTTTACCATCAACAAAATATCTTTTTCTCCAATAATTGCCTACACCTTTAATTTTTTTTGAATTTTTTGCTAAAACAAAAAAATTTTTAAAAATTTTTGGAATTTGATATTCTAAAATTTTATTTAGTTTTATTAACATTTTATTACTATCATCTGATTTTAATATTTTGATTTTGTTTTTAATTATTAATTTACCTTGATCTATTTTGTCAGATAAAAAAAAGAAAGTAGATCCAAAACTTTTTAGACCGAGAAATTTAGACCAAATTAGTGGGTGTTTTCCTTTGTTATTAGGAAGTAAAGTTGGATGATGACCAATAGCTCCATACTTTGTTGATTTTAAAATTTTAGTTTGAATTATATGACTCCATCCCAAACATAAAATTAAATTAATTTTATATCTTTTTAAATATGAAATTGTACTTTTTTTTTTAAAATCCCTATCAAATATAACTTTAATTTTTTTAAATTCTTTTTTTAAATCTACATAGTCAGTATTTATTTTATCTTTTTTTTTTGTGATAATTAATTTAATATCGATGTTATTTTTCCTCATTATATTTATTGCATTTTTCGTAATTAATGTTGATCCAACAACTGCAATATTTAGGATTTTCACTTTATAAAATTTTTTTTATTTACTTTGAACATATCTATTGCTTTGAAATAATCATCTTGCCTTCCAATATCAAGCCATAAACCATCATAATTAAAAGTTGCAACTTCTATTCTTTTCTTAAGCATTTTTTTCATTAAATGGTCAAATCCGTAGTATTTGTTTTTGGGTATTAAATTTAATATTGATCTATTTACAGCATAAATACCCATGCTAACTTCAAATTTTTTTTTTGGTTTTTCATAAAAATTTTTTAAAATTTTTTTTTCGCTCATTAATACTCCAAAATCTATCTTGTAATTTTTTTTATATGTGGCTACTGAAAAAATATTTTTATTTTTAAAATGAAATTTCAAAAAATTATTTAAATTCATATCTGTGAGAATATCACCATTCATTACTAAAAAATTATCCTGTATCTTGGTTAAAAGATGTAAGGGTCCCATGGTTCCAAGATTTTTTTTTTCATGAATATAATCAATATTAATTCCAAAGTTTTCACCATTTCCAAAAAAGCTTTTGATTAAATTTGCTTTATGACCTACTGCTAAAGTAACTCTTTCAAATTTATATTTTTTTAATTGTCTAATTATTAGCTCTAGTATTGAATAATCACCTATTGGCATAAGGGGTTTTGGCAAAACAACTGTATATGGCCTCAATCTTGATCCTTTTCCACCTGCTAAAATTACTACATGTTTTATTTTCATCTTATGTATAGATTAAATTACGTAATCTTTTGAATTAAATAATTTTATATTTTTACTTGAACAATACCACCTAACAGTTTTCTCTAAAGCTAATTTTAATCCTTTTTTTCCTTTATGGCTTGGCTCCCATTTTAATATTTTTTTTGCTAAGTTATTATTTGACAGTAAGTTCATGACTTCACTGTTTTTTGGTCTTAATCGATTTTTATCTAAAACAATTTTTTTTTTAATTTTTAAAATTTTTAATATCAAATTAGCCAATTCAAGAATAGAAATACTATATCCTGAGCCTAAATTAATAATTTTACCATGTTTTTTAAGATTTAAAGTTTTAATAAACCCTTCAACAGTATCATCTACGAAGGTAAGATCCCTTTTTGGTTTTAAAGATCCTAATAATATTTTATTCCTTTTAACGTCAACAGCTTGGGCAATTATTGTAGGTATTACTGCCCTTAAAGATTGACGAGGTCCAAAAGTATTAAAAGGTCTAATTATTGTTGCTGGGAAGTTAAATGAATTATAATGAGCTAAGACCATATGATCCGCTGCCATCTTTGAGGCAGAATATGGTGATTGTGCTTGAAGAGGATGATTTTCATCAATCGGAATATACTTTGCTGTTCCATATACCTCGCTTGTCGAGGTATGAATAAATTTTTTTACTTTGTATTTTTTCGAGGAATTTAGCAAATTGAGTGTTGTAATAATATTATTTCTCACGTAGGCCTCAGGAGATTTATATGAGTAAGGAATTCCAATTAATGCTGCTAAATTAAAAATATAATCACAGCCTTTTACTAATGTATCAGTGGAATCAGAATTTATTAAATCAATTTGTACTTTTTCTAATAAAGGGTAATTTTTAAATGTATTCATCCATCCATATGAATTAAATGCATTATAATAACTTGTTGCTTTAACGTGATAACCTTTTTTTAAAAGTTTCTCCACTAAATGAGAACCTATAAAACCATCAGCTCCAGTAACTAAAATTTTTATTTTTTTCATTTAATAGATTCTAAATAATAGTTTTTTAAATTAAAATATTCCATATAAATTTTTTATTTTTATTAATAATAAGACTTAATATTCAAATTTATTTAACATTGGTTTGAAGTGATCTTTATAATCTAAAATTATTTTTTTTGGATAGTAATAATTTGTTAAAGCATATCTTGTGCCAAATTTTATTGGAGCGCCTCTATGAATTGAAGAAGTGTCAATTAATATCAAGGTCCCAGCTTTATAATTTAATGTTTGAATGCGAGTTGTGTCATTTTTTAAGAGCTTTTTAACTTCATCATCAGTGTATCTAGTATTTTTAATTTCTTTATTTAAAATACTGTTATCTCTTACAATATCTAATACTTTGTTTGAGTTTTTTAAGAATTGAAAAGGACCATTATTTGTATTCACATTCTCTAAATATAAAATAGATTTAAATTGTTTATTTACACTATCTCTATGCCATCCTTCACCTGAACCTAGATTGTTATCTTTGTAAGTTGTTTCATTTGCCATAGTCATTAAATTTTCTAATTCACACTTCATGTAAAAATTTCCAATTTGTTTTAAATCGTTTGAGTTATAATATTTGTTTATTTGGTGATCAATATACTCTGCTCCAAAAATTCTTTTATCAGATGAATACTTTCCTTCATAAATTTTTGTAGAATTGTTTTCGATATACAATCTTATTTTATTACATAATTCTTTGCATTGTTCTTTTGAAAGATAATTTTCAACAATACTGAAACCTTTTTTTTCCAAATCATCAATTACCTTGATCTCAAAACTTGAAAGTTTTTTTTTTGTTTTTTTTAACAGTCTAAAATTTATTATTAGAAAATAAAATCTTATTTTTGTATAAATCAAATTTATTAAATTTTTAATTACAATCATTAGATTTTGTATAATACATTAATTTGAAATAAATAAAAATTAATCTAATATAGATTTGTATATAATTTTTTATTTATGAGTTCATTTAAAACAACAAAGACATTTTATGAATTAGAGAAAAATATAGGAAAAATTATTAATATTTTTGTTAGTAAAAACTATAGATATTTAATATTAAATGTAGATAATTTTTTTTTACAAAAAGCAGTTGAAAAATATCTTTATTATCGAATTCATTCATCTGAGGTTTTTTTTCAATTACATGACGATATTTTAAATAACAACTTAAAAAAAAAATATAAACTTGAGTGTTATGAACTTAAACTTCTTTCAAATGAGCTTCTTAAACTTTACAGGAAGAAAAAAGTAAAATTAACTTATAAAAAAAATTACTTATATAAGTTTAAATATTTAGTAAAATATTTTTTATTAATTTTTTTTCTTTTTATCTTTAAATTTGAAAAAGAAAAAAAAAAGAGTGTCTATGCTTTGGTTAATCATAATAAATTTAGAGATAAATTTAAATTAATTTTAAAAAATATAAACGAAAAAAAAAATTTGTATCATTTTAATCAAATTATAACAAATTTAATAAAATCAAAAAAAAAATTCAATTTTAATTTTAAATTTAAAAAAATTTTTCATCAAAGAAAATTTTTTTTTATGCACAACATTTATACTTCGTTAATGATTTATGAATGTATATTATCAATAAAAAATCCATATTTTATTTTGTTTTTTGAGGGAGATGCATCTGATCATGAAGTTGCGGCAGAAGTAGCAAAAAAAAAAAAAAATAAAATCAATATGCATTCAATGGGGTTCATATATTACTAAATCTCCAAAAAACTCTCTAAGAAATGGTGGATTTGAAGAATTTTTAGTTTGGAGTGATAAATATAAAAAAGAATTTTTTAAATATAATAAATATCCTAAAATTGTTTCTATTGGTAATTGCTTTATTAAGCACAAATCAAAAAGCAAAAATAAAAATAAAATTCTTTTTTTGTTACCACAAATTTGCTCTGAAACATCAACTAAACAAATTGAAACTTTTAATCATATAACTAATTGGTTTTCAAAAAAATATCCTGGCGAAAGTATAATTAGATCTCATCCTTACAAAAATGAATTAGAGCATGAAAAATACGATCTAAAAATATCTAATTCTTCTTTTCACGATGCTAGCAAAACCTCTATAAATGAAAGCCTTTCAGAATCTTACTTAATGATTACATGTGGTTCTAGCACTATTTTTGAAGCTGGAAAATTAGGAGTAATTCCACTTTTAATTTTTGATAAAGATAACACTACTTGGTCTAAAAAAATCACAGAGCTCAATAAGAATTATAATATTAAATTATTGGAGTACCACAATTTAGATAAAATAAAATATAAAATAGAATTATTAAGAAAAAATATAAAACTCAGAAAAACGATAAAAAATAAAATTTTATCAAATTTTTCTAACGAGATGACAGAAATAGGAAATAAAGCATTAAAAAATTATACATCATACTTTATTAAAATAATTCAAGAAATTAAAAAAAAAAATTAGATTTATTTTATATTAAAAATTTTTTATCTTTGGATAACGACTCTTGCCACCCTATACTTCTAAAAATTTTTTTTTGATATAAAATTAATTTAGGATTTTTGTCAATATACTGGATTATCTGATTCATATTAATATTGATTATTTCGTCACCAAAATAATCAATCATTGAGCAAATCAATTTGAAATCTTCTGGGTAATCTACTGTATATCTATATTTAGAGAGATTTCTTTTCTCATTATATTTTTTAATTTTAAACTTTTTTGTCTTCCACATATAAAAAGTTACATGCTCTCTTTCAGATGGTAAAATAGAATTTTTAAAAGCTTTTTTTAATGTTTTAAAACTAAAAATTTCTATATCTGATCCATCTGGAAATTTACAGGGGTGCGGAACTGTATTTGAGTAAAAATCTACTTTAAATTTTTTATAATTTTTTATCATTGTTTCTAAAGTATACATATCTATTAATGGACAATCTGAAGTAAGTCGTACAATGTTTTTTACTTTAAATTTCATTGCAGTTTTGTAATATCTTGACAAAACATCTTTTTCAGAACCCCTAAAATAAAGAATTTTATTTTTTTTACAAAAAGCAACAATCTTATCATCACTTTTTTTAATGGTGGTAGATACAATAATTTTATTTATTAGATTTAATTTTTTAACTCTTTTAATTAAGATATCTAGTATGCTAAACTTTTTGTAAATTTTTAAAACTTTTCCATGCATTCTACTAGATCCCATTCTAGCCTGTATAACTACATCAAATTTCATATTTATAATTTAATATTATTCATTTAAACAAATTTAATATTTAGTATAACATTATTAATTTTCTAATTATGTTTAACAAATTAAAATTAGTATTAAAAGATTTAAGAAAATCAAAAAAAATAAAATGTTTTTTTGTTGGTAATACTGTTAAAAAAGAAAATTCTAACTTTGATATTTATTTTACAAGAGAGAGCAGTAAATTTATTTACTCATCTATAATTATTTATAACGACTCTTATGCAAAAAAAATTTGTAATTATATAGATGGCAAAGTTGATTATATTTTTGTGGATTCAGAAAAAAAAACTATTTCAAAAAACTATAAAAATTTAGTAAATTTAGAGAGAAGTGTGAAAACAACTATCAAGAAAACTGAAGTTTTTACATATAAAGGAAATGATCTTACCGTTCAAGCTGCAGAAACATTTTTAAACAGTTTTTATTTAAATGATGTAAGAGGTGTAGGAGGAAAGAAAGTTTTAATAATTGGCTCTGGAAATATTGGTTTTAAGATTGGTTTAAAATTAACAGAAAATGGTTCAAAAGTTTATCTCAATAGAAAAAATAAAAAAAAATTAAAGAATATAGTTAAAACTATTAATATTATTAAACCTATCGGGACTTCTTCCGCTGCTGAAGAAATAGGTAATTATAAGAAAATATTAAATGATGTTGATATTTTAATAGGGGCAACAAGTGGTTTACCAGCTATCACAAAAAAAGATGTATTAAAATTTAAAAAGAATCTTCTTATTTTGGATATAGGGAAAGGAATTTTTTTTAATGACGCGTTAAAATTTGCTATTTCAAAAAAATTTGTTGTATACAGATTAGATGTTACTCCTGCATATAATTCCTATTTGGAAAATATTTTATCTACAAAAAAATTAAATTATGAAAATAATTCAAGAATAGTTAAAATAAAAGGATTCATGGTAGCAAAGAAAGGAATTTTAACAGAAAAAAATACGCTGATAGTAGATAACTTAAGAAAACCAAAAAAATTATATGGGGTGTCAGATGGGTCTGGTAGTTTTAAAAAAATAAATTTAAAGGCGTTTATTAATATAAAAAATAAAATTATAAAAAGCAGATGAATAAAAAAGCGATAATTTTAGGTGCAGGGCCAGCTGGATTAGTAACTGGTTGGCTTTTATCAAAAAATGGGTGGATAGTCGAAATTTATGAAAAAAATAAAGTTGTTGGTGGAATGTGTAGATCTTGGAAATGGAAAAATAATATTTTAGATACTGGACCACATATTTTTCATACACCAGATAAAAACATGTGGAATTTTTGGAACAAAAACTTTGGACATCTACTAATAAAAGGAGAGTTTTGGGCAAAAAATACTTATGGCGATAATTTTGAAAATTTATATGACTATCCACTGTCACATGAGTCAATTAAAAATTTTGAAAAAAATAAAAAAAAAAAAATTTACCAAGAGTTAAAAAATTTAAAAATAAATAGAAGTAAAAAAACAAAAAATTTCCACGAGCATGTTTTAAGTCAAGTTGGTAAAACATTAACGAATATGTTCTTTAAGGATTATCCCGAAAAAGTTTGGGGCGTAAGTACACTAAAAATGACTTCAGAGTGGGCACCAAAAAGAATAAAATTCAGAGATAAAATTCTTCCTTTTTTTAGTGGAGAATATACGGCTGTAGGAAAATACGGTACAGGTAGTGTTTACGAATTTTTAAAAAAAAAAATTTTAAAAAAAAAAGGTAAAATTTTTTTAAACCAAGAAATCATAAATTTTTCTAAAGAAAAATTTGAAATTAAAAAAATCCATTTTAAAAATAACAAGAAGTTACCTATCAGAAAAGACAGTATAATTATTTCAACACTTCCAATTACGTTTACTGCAAGACTGTTAGGGTATAAGTCAAATTTAAAATTCAGAGGCATAAGAACAGTATATGTCTTAATCAATAAAAGACAGGTATTGCCAAAAAAAAGTCACTGGATTTACTATTCATCAAAAAATATTATTTTTAATCGTGTTTCTGAGCATAAAAAAATGACAAAATTTGTCTCACCAAAAAATCAAACATGTTTAAGTGTAGAAATAGCATATTCAAAAAAGGATAAAATTGACAAAATCAACTTTAAAAATATAAAAAAAATAGTAAAAGATGATTTAATTAAAACTGGATTAGTAAAAAATAAAGAAATCATAGATTTTGCAGAAAATAAAGAAGACTTTGTTTATCCTGTTCAGTTTTCAAATTATAAATATGAACTTTCTGAAGTAAATGCTAAAATTTCAAAATTTAAAAAAATTTATTCATTAGGGACTGGTGGTGAATTTAATTATGCAGACAGCCAAATATTATTTCATAAATCTATGGATTTAGTAGATACATTAAATAAAAAAGACTCAGTTTTAAACCAAGTTAGAAAGAAAGATTATACAATGAATTTAAATGATAAAGTTAAATTAGGTAAATACTTGGTAGGTGATGGTTGTCCTGTATATATAATTGCTGAAGCTGGATTAAATCATAATGGGGACCTAAGTATTGCAAAAAAATTAATAGATGAAGCAAAAAAAGCAGGATGCAATGCTATAAAATTTCAGACATATGAACCAAAAAGTAGAGTTTCAAAGAAAGTAAAGGCTGCAAATTACTTTGAAGAGGCAGATGGTTTGCAAGAAAATACTTTTGACATGTTTAAAAGATTAAGCTTAAATTTTAAAGATACCAAAAAAATATTTGATTATGCAAAAAAAAGAAATATAGAAATTTTTTCTACCCCTTTTGATTTAAAAAGTGTTAATTATCTTGAAAAACTGAATGTGAAGTTTTACAAGATTGCATCGGTTGATCTTGTAAACCTCCCTTTGTTAGAAAAAGTTGCTAAAACTAAAAAACCTGTAATTTTATCAACTGGGATGTCTACTTTAGCAAATATCGAAGATGCAGTAGAAGTTTTTAAAAAAAATGATAACAAAAATTTAATTTTGTTACATTGTCTTTCAGCTTATCCTGCAAATAAAAATGAAATGAATTTAAAAGCAATTCTTACTCTAAAAAGAAATTTCAATGTACCAGTAGGTCTATCAGATCATTACCCGTCAGAGGAAATATCGCTAATGTCAATTGGTCTTGGGGCAAATATTATTGAAAGACATTTTACCTTAAGCAAAAGTTTTGAAGGTCCAGATCACATTCTGTCTAGTGAGCCGTCTGAAATGAAAAAACTTGTAGATTTTGCCAAAAATTCTAATAATATATTAGGTGATGGCATGAAGATTATTCAGCAAAGTGAATATTTTACAATAAATTCTCAAAGAAAAAGTTTATATGCAGCAAAAGATATTCAAGTTGGTGAAAAAATAACGCTTAAAAATCTTACAGTAAAAGGCCCAGGTGGAGGAATTTTGCCTAAATATATGGATATTGTTATTAACCGAAAAACAAAGAAAAAAATTTTAGAAGATCATCCAATAACTTGGGAAGATATTTAGTTTTTAAACGTTATGTATAAAAGAACAGTTCCACTTGGTAATATTCATCAAAAAACTATTGATTTTTTACCAACAGAAAATGAAAAGAAATCGTACCTAGAATATAGAAATCAATTTGATGAAGCATCAACTTTTAAAAAAATACCAAAATATCCAATTCATCTGGATATAGAGCTGGATAATGTTTGCAATTATGCGTGTACATTTTGTCCGATAGGTCAACCTGAAAATGAACTAAATAAATACTATCAAGATATAAAAAAACTTGATTCTAACAAAGTATATGAAATTTTAGATGAAGCAAAACAAATTGGTGTTAAATCTCTTCAATTTAATTTAGTTAATGAGCCTTTGGCTAATAAAAATATTTTTAAAGTATTAGATTATGCAACTAATTTAAAGTTTGACGATATATTTTTTATTTCAAATGGTTATTTACTAAACGAAAAAAATTCTGAGAAAATATTAAATTCTGGATTAACAAAAATAATGTTTTCTTTAGATGCTTTCAGTCCTGAAACTTATAAGGAAAGAAGGTTAAAAAATAAAAAACCAGCAATTTATGAAAAAGTAATTAAGAATATTTTAGCTTTTTTAGAATTAAAAAAAAAACTTAATAAAAAATTTCCTCTTACAAGAGTTAGTTTTATAGTTATGGACAATAACAAACATGAAGTAGATGATTTTAAAAAATTTTGGCAAAATAAAGTTGATGCAATACATTTTCAGAAACTTACAGATTATTCTGATAGCAATATAATTTCTGAAAGTGTGACAGATTCTCAATGTAACATGCCGATGTTCAGATTATCTATAAAATCAGATGGAAATGTTAAACCTTGCTGCGTTGGATATGGTGAATATATAAATATAGGAAATGTTTACAAAGATAGTTTATACAATATTTGGAATTCAGATTTTATGAAAGATTTTCAAAACATGCACATTGGAAAAAAAGCAGAGAATAATGAACATTGTAAGAAATGTTTAAAAAATAGTAGCAATGTTTAATCCTGTTAAATTAAGTACAAAATACATTAATAAAGTTTTATCTGATGGATTTAGAACATCTAGTAATAAAAATTTTAATAGTGCTCTTATTCATGAATTTTGCAAAAAGATTAGCGTAAAGTATGGAATAACTTTAAGCAGTGGAACGTCAGCGTTACACGTAGCTTTATTAGGATTAAACCTAAAAAAAAATGATGAGGTTATTATGCCATCAATTACAATGTCAGCTGTTGCTTATGCTATAATTCTTGCAGGTGGTACACCAATATTTGCTGACGTAGACAAAGATACATTAAATATTGACCCTAAATCTGTTGAGAGAAAAATCAATAAGAAAACTAAAGCTATTATTAGTGTAGCATTATTTGGATTACCACCAAACTATAAAGAAATAAAAAAAATTATTTCCAAAAATAAAAAAAAAATTTTTTTGATAGAGGATAATGCAGAATGTGTATTTGCAATGCATAATGGAAAATATGCTGGAAGTTTTGGGGATATGGCTACATTTAGTTTTCAATCAAGCAAAACTTTAACGTGTGGTGAGGGTGGAATTTTATTAACTAATAGCAAAAAATTATACTTAGCATGTAAAATGAAGTCAAACTTAGGCTATTATATAAATAATCATGCTTATAAAAAAAATAGATTAAATCTTCAAAAAACAAATTTTAAAAGACATGAATTACTTGGATTTAATTACCGTTTATCGGAATTAGGTGCAGCTGCTGTATATGGTCAAATAAAAAAATCAACGCAGATAATAAAATATAGGTTAGAATCAGGAAAAAACTTCAAGAAAATTATTAGCAATTATGCTTTTGTAAGGACTCAAAAAATACCAAAAAATACAAATCATTCATACTGGGCATTTCCATTAATTTTTAATAAAAAAAATTATTATGATTTATTTACAAAATTATTTAATAAAAATGGTGGAGATTTTTACTATGGCTGTTGGATGCTACCGTATAAAGAAAAATTTTATAAAGATCTTAAATTTTATAAACCAAAATGTAAAATTGCAGAAGGTATACAAGAAAGAACAATTCAATTAAAAACAAATTATTACAATCTAAGAGAATTAAAAAAACAAACAGAAATATTAGACAAAACGTTAAAAGAAATAGAAATGAAATATTATGCTAGATAAACTTTTTAATTTTAAAAATAAAATAGTTTTGATAACTGGATGTAACGGACAAATTGGTAAAAAAATTAGTGAATTATTTTTAAGTTTAGGTGCTAAAGTATATGGATTTGATTTAAATAATACTAAAATACATAATCAAAATTTTATTTATATAAAAATTGATATCACAGAAAATAAAATTCTAAAAAAAAAAATTAGTAAAATTTTTCAAAAAGAAAAGAAAATTGATATATTGATAAACAATGCGGCAACATCAATTTTCAGTGGAATTGAGAAAAGAAGAGATAATGAGTTGTCTAAAGTTTACAATCTAAACGTAAAGAGTGTAATAAATATAATAAAATATTTTTATATTAATTATAAAAAATATAATATGAAAAAAGCATCAATAATAAATTTTGGTTCAATTTATGGTTTCTTAAGTCCAGATTTTAGAATTTATACAAATGGGAATAGATTTAGTGCTGAGATATATGGAGCATCAAAAGCTTCATTAATTCAAATTACAAAATATTTTGCTGTTCTCTTTGCAAAAAAAAATATAAGAGTTAACTCAATTTCTCCTGGTGGAATCTTAAACAAAAAACTTCAATCAAAAAGATTTATAAAAAACTATTCTACAAGAGTTCCTATGAACAGAATGGCAAATGTGGAGGATCTATTTACTGCAATTTTATATCTAGCAAGTGATTTTTCAAAATATGGAACGGGACAAAATATTATTATTGATGGTGGTCTATCTATTAAATAATGCTTAGGAATTTTTTATTGAGTGCTTTTTAATGATTTGGAAAAATGTTTGGGATACCAATTTTTTTGGTACTTAGGGTATATATAATTAGTCATTGCATATCTTTTCAGGCTCCCTTTCTCTATAGGCGAGCCTCTATGTAACAAACTAGTATCTACAAAAATTATACTTCCTGCGTTAGCCTCGATTGTTGTTAGTCTCTCAGGATTTTTTTTTAGTAATTTATTATTTACTAAATCATTATCCACACTCAAATTCACTATATTCACTGACATGTCATTACAATCTTTGACCATTTGTATCATTTTATGAGACTCATTGATAAGCTGAAATCCTCCGCCCCCTTTTTTAACATCTGACAAATAAAGGATTGATTTAAATTGTTTGTTATAACTATCTCTATGCCAATCAGCACTTCCAGAACCTAAATTTTCTTTTACAAACTCAACTCTGTTTGTCATTGTGCTAAGGTTAATTGTTTGGGTCTTTAAATATTTTTGGCTTATATCACTTATCAGACTATTAAAATGATAATCTTTTATCTCAGCAGACAAATTTTCAGATCCAAACATTCTAAAATCACATTTGTATTTATCAATTCTTAACACTTCATGATGATTGACAATGCCTTCTTCAAAAGATTTTATAATTTTTTTACATATATCTTTATCCAAAAAATTATGAACTACATAAAAACCTTTTTGATTTAAGTTTTTTACTATTTTCAAAATTTCAAAATTTGAGGTTGTAGTATCAGAGTAGTTTCCTCTAAACATTTTGTTTGCTAAAGCAAATCTTGATCTTGCATAAATAATTTTAGCTATATTTGAAATCATTAGTTTCTTTTAGAGTTTTATTTTCAAGCTTATAAATTTTATCACAATTACGCCACTCAGTAAAATGATGTGCTATGATAATCATAGTTTTTTCTTTTACTGAAAAAATTGTCTCTAAAATTTCTAACTCAGTTTTTGAATCTAGTGCATTTGTTGCCTCATCAAAAATTAATATTGGCGCATCAAAATAAAGAGCTCTCGCAATACAAATTCTTTGTCTCTGACCACCTGAGATTTTTACTCCTCTTTCTCCAATAATAGTTTCTAATCCATCACTTAAATTTTCTATAAAATTACTGAGTTTCGAAATTTTTAAAACTTCATCTATTTTTTTATGGTTAATATTATTTTCATTAACTCCAAAAGCTATATTTTTTTTTATACTATCATCAATTAAAAAAGTATTTTGAGATACATAACCTATGAAATTAGAATTTAAAAAAAATTTATTATCTATCTTCTCACCATCAACGCTGAAGGTTCCTTGAGTTGGTTTTAATAAACCAGCAGCAACATCAACAAATGTACTTTTTCCAGCACCACTCTCCCCATATATTCCAATAATAGAATTTTTTTTAATGTCTAGATTAACACTTTCTAATATATTATTTTCGGTATTATCATATTTGAAAAATATATCCTCGAACACTAAGTTTTTTTCAAATTTAATTTTTCTTGAGTCTGTTATTTCTTTAGTATTACTTAATGTTTTACTTATCTCTTCATGAACTACATTCAATGAGGGTATGCTATATTTTAAACTCTGTAATGCTATTAAAATTCTATTAAATGAAGGTAAAAATCTAAAGGATGCTATTCCAAAAATTGAAATTATAGTAAAGATTTTTTCAAATTCTCTTCCACTTAACATGAGAAAAAAAATCAAAAAAAGTATTGAAGTTACCCCTATAAGCTCAATAACTATTCTGGGTATCACAATAAAATTATTATAATTTCTTATACTATCACTTGCTGCAAAGTTGGAAGTATCAAACAACTCTATAAATTTATTTTCCTTATTAAGTATTTTAACTTCTCTAATTCCTGTCAATGCTTGCGATAAATTTTTAAGTGAAATTCTTTCATTAGTCTGTCTTTTAGTTCCATAGTCTAATGCTATATTTTTTGTAAATTTTGTAACAAGTGTTAACAAAAGAATTAGTAATATTATTGTAAAAAAAGCACCCTTTGGTTCAACTGTTAAAAGAATAAATAACAACCCCAGTGAAATTAAAATTTCAGTTATAAATGTTGTGGCGGGGATTAAATGTTCACCTGTAAATCTGTTTACCTCACTTAAAGTATTATGTATTAATTTTGTTGAATTATTTTTTAAGTGAAAGCTATATTTTTCACTTAAATATTTTTTTAACAATATTGAAGAGAGTTTAGCTTTAACTCTATAAATTATTTTATTTTGAGAAAAATTAATTTTTATTAACAACAATCCCTTTAAGAAAAAAATTACAAAAATAGATAATAAACTATATATTATGAAATCAGTATAAGCACTTTCACTTATTTGAAAATCTAAATTTAAAATTATTAAATATTCCTGCAATTTGCTAGGGTTTAAGATTATATTCAAAACTGGAACTAGTACAGCAAGACTTAAAATCTCTAGCAACATTGCTGAAATAGAAAAAACAAATAATTTAATTAAAACTCTTTTTTCGACCGAGATTAAGATTTTATTTATTTTTTTTAAATCTATCATTTATTCAAAATTTTCTTAACTTATTTTTTTAACACAATATAATTTCTAGAAATTATTCCATCTAAACCAGAATTATTAAGGACAAATAAAGAATCTTTTAAACTTTTAACTACTGGAAAACCATGAAGATTAAAAGATGTGTTTAATAAACCCCCACATCCTGTAAGTTTGTAAAAACTAGAAATTAAATCATAATATTCTTTATTTATTTTCCGAGTTAGAATCTGAGCTCGAACAGTATTGTCTGCATCGTGACTACCAGCTTTTAAATTTTTATTTCCTAATTTAGTTGTTTTGTATGTTACAGACATGTGGTGTGAATGAATTTTATTTGAATTAATCAAATATTTACTTGCAACTTTATCCAAAATAGTTGGAGCAAACGGCATCCAGAAATCTCTCTTTTTAATCATTTTGTTAATTAAATCTCTTGTCTCGATGTTTCTTGGGTCTGCAATAATCGACCTGTTGCCCAAAGATCTAGGACCAAATTCCATTTTTCCAACACACCTTCCAAATACCTTGCCTTGTTCTAATAATTTTGATGCTAGATTGTGGTCATATTTCTTTATTATAAATTTTTTATTATTAAGACCTTTAATAAATTTTTTTTCATCTTCATCAGAATCGTTACCAAGATATAAAGAGTTTAAATTTACAAATTTATTTTTATTGTGTTCTAAGCTAGCACCTATGCAAATTGAATCATCCTGGCTTGCTCCTGGCACCCACAAAGATTCTACCTCTTTTAACTCAATGATTTTTCCCATAGCCTTAGCGTTCATAGCAACACCGCCCGAAAAAACTATATTTTTTATCTTTTTAATTTTTATTGTATTTTTTACCCATTGAATTAAAAAATCCTCAACCCATTGTTGTAAACTTGCTGCTACAACATCAAATCTTTTGCCTCTAAGTTTTTTCTCAAAATGAAAAAAGGAGTCTTTTGGTTTTTTATTAAAATTAATTTTATATCCATCAAATTTAAGGCAACTATTAAAAGTTTCATAAGTAGATCTATCTTTTTTTTTTTTGAGCATAAGGAGCGAGACCCATAATTTTATACTCATGCTCTAATCTTCTCATGCCAAATAAAAGAGTTATATGGCTGTAAATTCTTCCAACAATACAATTTGTTGTTTCATAAAATTTTTTAATTTCACCTTTTTCTCCAATAGAAATCGTTGCATTTATTCCATTATCGCCTGCTCCATCTATAGTAAATATTAAACATTTTTTTTTCTTGAAAGGAGATGTGTAGTAACCATAATTTGCATGACATTTGTGATGTTCTACATGAACTATATTTTTTTCATTTACCTTTGTAGCTCTACTAACAATTTTTTTTACATCTTTTGAAAAACTAGCTATTTTACTCTCACTTACTTTTGACCAATACTCTTTTGGATATTGATCAGTTTTCCAATGTTTTTTTACTAATTTTAGAAAATTTTTTTTTTTATTATTATAAAAAAGAGGATAATAATACTCGTCTTGAATTTTAAACATTTCATCTGTTGGAATTGAGTAAAAGTGAGTTAATGTTGTTATATAATCAAATTTTTTTGAGGCTATTGTAACTAAATCAACCTTATTATTTAGGCTTTTTTTGCAAAAATTTATTGATTTTATTGGAAAAGACATATCGTTTTTTTTTCTTGTAAATCTCTCTTCCGCAATAGCACTAATCACTTTGCCATCTTTAATGGCTGAAACAGTCGCTGTATCTCCCCATTGTATACCTAATATATTTTTCATTTAATCTAATTTTTTATAAAAGTTTTTTTTTAATTAAATAATTTAAAATTTGATTTTGATTTAAAAATTTTACTGTTTTTGAGTTAAGAATTCTGTTATGGAATAGCTTTCTTCCTTTGTATATTTTTTGATTAATCTTGAAATTAAACTTTTCATTTACAATAATAAAATCTTTAGTTTCTACTGCACTTTTGGCTTCATCAGAAGTTAATAGTTCTTCATATAGTTTTTCACTTTTTTTAATTCCAATAAACTTCAATTTAGACTTATTTTTAAAATTTTTTTTATAATATTTGATTAATGTTTCTGCTAAATCTAATATTTTAAATGAATTCATACTCCGAATCGCAATTATCTCGCCTCCCATACTGATTTCTATAGATTTTAAAATTTTTTTAGCAGCATCTTCTAAACTCATAAAAAACCTAGACATATCCTTATGAGTAATTGTCAAATCTATATTCTGTCTTAACTGAGTATTAAATACTTCAAAAACAGATCCTCTAGAACCAATAACATTTCCAAATCTGATAACAGAAAATGATTTTTTAACATCTGAGGCTGAATCATTAGCATTAATAACAATTTTTTCTGCCATTAATTTAGATGTACCCATTATTGTGTTTGGCCTTGCAGCTTTATCTGTGCTTACCAAAATAAATTTACTAATATTATTTTTAATACTGGCGTTTACAATGTTTTCTGTTCCTGTAACATTTGTTGCTATAGCTTCTTGTGGATTATATTCACATATATCAACATGCTTCATTGCGGCTGCATGAATTACTATATCAATATCTTTAGTTGCTTCTAAACATCTTTCTCTACTTCTAATGTCCCCATGTATTAATCTTATTTTTTGTCTCTTTGTAAGTTCCTCATATGACAAAGAATTTTTGTTTATTTTTGATTTGAGAAGGAACAGTCCATTTTCATCATTACTCATTGCTCTTATGACTTTAAAATCATAATTTTTTATCAATTCTAATATGATAGACGTCCCTACTGAACCTGTAGCACCTGTTATAAGTATTTTTTTATTACTAAATTTTTTATTTCGCATACAGTTTTTTAATAGTTGAAATTAAATTATATCTAAATTCAAAATTTAATTTTTTTATAAATTCATCAACTGAAAATTTTAAACTAGGATCCTGAAAACGATTTTTATTTAAATTTTTAATAGAAATTTTTTTATTAAAAATATTTTCAAATATTTTTACAATTCTATAGTTGGTAATATTCTCATTACAAACATTTATTATTTTAGGGGTATAGCTTTGTAAAATTATTTTTTTTACAAGTCTATTTAAATCTTCAATATGAATATAATTTCTTGACGAATTCATTCGATTAATTTCTACAGATTTCCCATTCCTAATAGCATCAATAAGATTTTTTAAAAGTCCTTTTTTTGTAAGCTTGGTATCATATATATTTGCTATCCTAAGAATTGTAAAATTAGTTAATTTATTATGGTACAATTTTTCAGATTTAAATTTTAATATTGCGTATTTTGACTGAGGTTTAGGTTTTGTCCTTAAACTTATTAAATTTGGAGAATGTCCATAAACCAAAGTCGTCGAAAACAAAATAATTTTGGTTTTTGTATTTTTAAAACACTCTATAATATATTTATTTCCTAAATAAATATCTTCTTTCATTTTATTACTATCAATTTGTATTTGACCACTCAAATTTATAACAAAATCAAAATCAGGAAGTTTTGAAATTTTTTTTTTTAGTAAATTTTTTTTTGAAATATCGCATTTAATATTTTTTGAATTTTCTTTTTCTATATTTCTGCTTAATTTATAAACTGAAAAGTATCTATTTAAATAATGTGATAATTTTTTACCTATATAACCACTTGATCCAATTATTAAAATTTTCTTTTTCAATTTAGTAAGTTATTCTTTTTTGAAGAACTTTTTTTTCAATACTAATTTTTTTTAATATTTTTAAAATTTTTGACGATGTATTAGGGTAATAATATGGATTCTTTAAATTATTTATTAATTTACTATAAAATCTTTTATTATTTAATTTTTTAAGTGAATTAAATATCTCTTCTTTACTATAATTCACATCTATTATATTTTTTGATCTTAATCTTCCATTTTGACGTGTTCCAATATTTATAACTGGTTTTAAAAATGATGAAGCCTCGTGAATTCCTGAGCTTGAGTTTCCAACTAACACAAAACATTTTTCCAATAAGGATCTATATTCAGAGAGAGTAAGTGTAGGAGCATGAAATATATTTTTATTTTTTTTTATCTCTTTAAGAATTAAAGTAGATCCTGCATCATTATTTGGGCATATAAAAAGTGTTTGCACATTATATTTTTTAATTGCTTCAATTGTTTTTTTTATTTGATATTTTGTATCTTTTATCTCAGATGTTACAGAGTGCTGTATTACAATAATAAATTTTTTACTCAAATTTAGTCCAAATTTATTCTCAATTTCTTTTTTACCCAAAGATTTTTCGTTAAATAAAGCTTCAATTGATGGACATCCAACTATGTAAACGTTTGATTTTTTTTCTCCCATATTTATTAATCTTTTAGATGCATCTTTATTAGATACTAAATGATAATGAGCAAACTTACTCATTGCATGCCTAATCGACTCATCTATTGTACCTGAAACTTCACCACCTTGAATGTGAGCGACTGGTATATTCATATGAGCCCCAACTACTGTAACTGCAAAATTAGCAGCGATATCAAAACCACTTAAAATAATATCAGGTTTGGTCTTTTTCAAGATTTTACTCAGTTCAATAATTGCTTTTCCAAACGCTGAAACCATTGATGCTCCATCATCCTCTTTTATGGATACATTAGTATACATAGGAAATTTTTTTGTTATTTTTAATCCTGTCTTTTCGATTTCTTTAAAAGAATAACCATATTTTTTTAATAAATGAATTCCTGTAACTACTAATATGTATTTAAAGTTTTTGTCTTTTTTTATTTTATCTAAAACTGGCTTAAATCTACTAAAATCAGCTCTTCTTTCAGTGACAATTAGAATTTTCTTTTTTTTCATAGTTACTCAATGTCTGTTTTTTTTATTTGATAATTTTTCTTTATATTTTTTTTAACTTTTTTTCCTTGTAACTTTTTAAAATCTTTTACCTTAAAATCTCCATTTCCTGGTCTTCTTAAAAATATATTATTTAAACTTAATTTTTCACCTTTTAAAATATTTTCTGTTGAAACAACTGATTGAAATGCAAACGCTATAGTTTTTCTCTCCTCTTTAATTGGCTTTTTGCCTCCTCCTTTTGCTTCAAAAATTTTTTTAGAACCTTCTAATAATTGCTTTAGTTCACTTGTATCCATTGATGCCGATACATCAGGACCTTTTCTAATCTTTTTACTGTCTACGAAATGTTTTTCTAATATTCTGGCACCTAAAGAAACCGCGCCTAAACAGGTATATATACTATCTGAGTGATCAGACAGACCTATAATTGCGTCAGGATAAGATTTTTTAATTTCCCTTAAACAATCCAACCTTACTAGGTGGTTGGGTGTTGGGTAAATATTAGTGCAATGCATTAATGCATAAGGCAATCTGTGTTTTCTAATTATTTTAATTGACTTATTAATAGAGTGAATTGAATTCATTCCTGTGCTCATAATTATTGGTTTTTTAAATTTACAAATATAATCAACTAAAAAATGATTATTACATTCTCCTGAACCTATTTTAAAAGCAGGAATATTAAATTTACCAAGTCTATCTGCTGCTGCTCTTGAAAAAGGTGTGCTTATAAAAATTTTTTTTCTTGATTTTATATGATTCATTAACTTTTTTTCATCTTTTTCACTTAGTGCACACTTTTTAATTATATCGAAAATTGTTTTACTTGAATTAGCCGGAATTATTTTCTTTGCCTCATATGACATTTCATCTTCCACAACATGAGTTTGATGTTTAATTATTGTAGCACCTGCATCAATCGCTTTGTCTACCATTTCAATAGCCATATCTAGGTTTCCATTATGATTAATGCCTAGCTCAACTATTATTACTGGTGGGTAATCATCTCCAACTGATACTTTTCCAATTTTAAAACTTTTCATTAACTATTTTTGTTACCTTGCCATTTGACAGCACTTTGATCTTGATTAGTAGTTAGCACATTGCTTTTTTTAGCATCATCCCAAGCAACATTTCTAAGTGACCAAGTATCATTATCTTTTTTCCATAAATGAGGTGATCTAAATTTGTCATGTAAATTTAAAAAATATTTTTGATCAAAAATTGGTTCCTCAAAGTTTCTCGATGCTACCGGGTATTCTTCTTTTGGAATAGAAACATAATTATATAAATCTTGAGCAAACCTTCCTGGAAATTCCAAATCATATTTTTTTGACAACGCAAGACCCTCTTCTCTAGTAATATCTCCATCCCTTATTTCCCAAGAGGCAATGTAAGATGTCCAACCAATTCCAAATTTAATCCCTAAAGTATAATAATTAAAATCCTCCATTTTATCATCTATTGAAGCGTACTTTGTGTAAGTTCCTGGCATTCTCTCAGGACTAGTCACAAATCCTCCATTTTTGACTGCATAATAATAATTTGATTGAGGATGCCACTTTAGATAATGACTTAAAAAATGAACATTAATTTTTTTTTTTTCTATAATACTTGTTTCTAATGGTAAATAATTTTGAAGATCAGCATTAGTCAAACCAAATTTTTTTTTTAATTCTGCAATACATACGCCGCCTAAAAAAAAATTATCTTCATCAATCTTTTCCATTGAAAAAAAGTTCTTATCCATTAAGGGTGTAGCCAAATCTTCGGAGTTATTCCCGTATTCTGCTTGATTTTCTCCATAAAAAATTAATTTTACACCCAAATAATTAGCTATTTTTGGGGCTAAAAATTTTTGACCAAATTGAAATGGTTGAAATGGATGAAAAAGATTTTCTAGGGCAAGTCTTGTAAGTAATCTTTGTATCTTTCTATTGGGTGTTATTAAATAATTGTCAAACCCAGAATTTGTCCAATTTTGCATGTTCTGCAATCCCCATTCTGTGTACATATGTGGGGCCCATGTAACAGTTAATGGATTCATTCCATACTTATATTTCAATATATGCGATGTATAAAAACTATCTTTGCCTCCTGAGCCAGGAACAATACAATCATAATTCCTTCCATCACCTCTGAATTTGTCACATAAATCAATTAGTTGTTTTTCTCTATCTTTCCAATCTATATAATTTTTTTTTGAACTTGCAACTTGACAAGCATCACAAATTCCATCATCTGAAAATCTTATAGTTTTTTTTATTGTATCTTTATTATGTTTGTATTCAAATTCTGAATTAGGTCTTTGGTTAGATATGACGCATTTTTTACAAAATTTTACATGGAAAGGTAGGCCAAATAAGGTTTTTTTTTTATCAAAACTTTCTTTATTTTGCTGTTGAGACACAGATTTTGGGTATAAGTACATAAATAAAATTATGATAGCTAATCCAAGAATAATTGCAAGAATAGATATTAAAGGTTCAAGAGTAGTAAAGGGTATTAAATTTGAAGGACAAAAAGTCTATGGTAATGCAAATGACTTTTCTAAAAAATATTATGAAGATGGTGCAGATGAAATTATACTTATTGATACTGTAGCAAGTTTATATGAAAGAAATAGTCTTGATGAAGTCATAAACTTCTCAACAGAAAATACTTTTATACCAATAACAGTTGAGGGGGGAATTAAATCAGTAGAAAATGGTAGAAATATTTTAAGAAAAGGTGCTGATAAAATATCTATTAATTCCTCAGCAATTAAAAATAAAATGTTAATTAAAAATTTATCAAAAGAGTTTGGTTCTCAATCGGTCGTAATTTCAATACAAGCAAAAAAGAGAGAGAGAAACAAATGGGAAGCTTTTTATTTGAATGGTAGAGAACCATCAGGATATGATGTTATAGAATGGGCAAAAGAAACTGAAAGTTTGGGGGCAGGAGAAATAATATTATCTTCAGTAGATAGAGATGGAACCGAGTCTGGGATGGATATAGCTTTAATTGAAAAAGTTTCTAATTCAGTAAAAATTCCAATTATTGCATCAAGTGGTGCAAACAATATTCAGGAAATTAAATATATTTTTCAAAATACAAATGTTGATGCTGTAGCGATTGGAAGTTCATTACATTCTGAAAAAATGAAAATTTCTGAAATAAAAAAAGTTATGAGAAAATAATATATGGTTAGTAATATTAAAATAATTGATTATGGATGTGGAAATGTTGAAAGTATCAAAAGAGGTTTTCATAAATTAAATATAGATTGTGATATTTCTGAAGATTTAAATGATTTAAAGTTTGCTACACATTTAGTTCTTCCAGGTGTAGGGGCATTTAAAAATGCGATGCATAAGCTTAGAGAAAAAAAATTTTTAGGACTTATTCTTGAGCACTATAAAAAAAATAAACCTTTATTAGGTATTTGTCTTGGTATGCAACTTTTATTTACAAAAAGTTACGAATTTGGTGAGACAAATGGTTTGGATATTTTTAAGGGAGAAGTATGTAAGTTAAATTCTATTAATGAAGAAACTTATAAAGTTCCAAATATTGGTTGGTATAGCTTAGAAGAAAATTTAAATTCTGGTGTAAATAGTAAAATACAAAAGTTAAATAATGGTGAATATTATCATGTTCATTCTTACTATTGTAAGCCAGACGTTGAAAAGTATATATCTCATTTCATTAATTTTGATAAAAAAAAAATTTGTGTAGCATATAAATTTGAGAATGTTTTAGGAGTACAATTTCATCCGGAAAAAAGTAGAGATGCTGGTCTTGATTTTTTAAAATATTTTGCGAGTATTAAATAGAATGTTTGAAAAAAGAAAAAAAATTTTTGAAAAAATAATTAGAGAAAATATACAAGTAAAAATATCTGATCTGAAAGAAAAACTTAATATTTTTGAAGACTTTTTTATTTTTAAAGATGGTGAAAAAATAAAGATTTACGACAGAGTATGCGATCACGCAGGAGGTAAATTAATCTCAAAAGATAATAAAATAATTTGTCCAATACATAATTGGGAATTTTGTATACAAAAACAGAAATATACCAATGGATTTATTAAGAATGAAATAAAATTTGAGGTTAAAAATGAATTTATTCATTTTTTTATAAATAAAGGAGTTCCTGTAATTAAACAATACAAACTAAATGAAATTAATAAATTTAAAATAAAATTTATTAACCATGCTTGTGTTAAATTTGAACATAAAGATTTTTCATTTGCAACAGATCCATGGTGCTATGGCCCAGCATTTAATAATGGATGGTGGCTTAAAAAAAACTCAACGGCTAATTGGTTGGAAGAATTAAATAAGTGTGATTTTTTATATATAAGTCATAACCATCCAGATCATCTACATAAACTTAGCTTAAAGAATATTGAAAAATCAAAAAAGATTATAATTCCAAATTTTAAGTCGGATTCAACTGGACTATTAATTGAGGATCTTGGTTTTCATAACATAGAAAGATTTGATTTTAATTTTGAATATAAAATGAAAAATAGTCCATTAAATTTAACAATACTTAAATCTGG
>MDTB01232470.1_pt1 | contig 35642 bp, 33 predicted proteins | sample 811161 | NCBI WGS metagenome assembly MDTB01 (sample SAMN05326650, study PRJNA326480) | marine metagenome | isolation source: seawater | place: Mediterranean Sea | collected 2009 | reverse complement strand
TAGGATTTATAGGAAGTCACACCTGTATAAATTTAATTAATAAAGGTTATGATGTTTTGGTTGTTGACTCATTAATAAATAGTCATGAAGATATTTATCTCAAAATATTAGATATTATTGACTTAAAAAAAAATTCAAATAGAGGAAATATTTTTTTTAAAAAAGGAGATCTCCTCAACAAGTTATTTGTCGAGAAAATTTTCAAAGAAAATATAATAGATACCGTAGTACATTTTGCAGGCTTAAAATCAGTTGAAGAATCTGTTAAAAATCCCCTTAAGTATTGGTATACAAATATCAATATCACAATAAATATACTTAACACAATGGAAAATTATAAATGCTATAAATTTATATTCAGCAGTAGTGCCACTATTTATAAAAATGTAAGGTCAATAAAATTAGTAGAAAATCATCAAACGATTCCTTCTAATGCCTACGGTAATACAAAGTTAAGTATTGAAAGAATTCTTGAAGATATGTATTTAAGTAAGATAAGTAAGTGGAAAATTATAAACTTAAGATATTTCAATCCAGTAGGTGCTCATCATTCAGGATTAATAGGTGAAAATCCAAACCAAAATTCTTCTAATCTTTTTCCAAAAATTGCAAAAGTGATTTTTGGTAATAATAAAATACTTTCAGTATTTGGAAATGATTGGCCAACAAAAGATGGTACTTGTATAAGAGACTATATTCATATAGAGGATTTAGCAGATGCACATGTTAATGCTATAAATTTTTTGGAGAACAATAAGCCTCAGATAAAATCTATAAATATTGGAACTGGATTAGGAAGCAGTGTATTAGATGTTATAAATACATATTCTAGAATCAACAAAATAGAAATTCCCTATCAATTTAAAAAAAGAAGAAAAGGTGATGTTCCTTATTTAGTAGCTGATAATAAATTATCTAAAAAATTATTTAATTGGTATCCAAAAAAGAACTTAGAAGTTATGTGCAAGGATAGCTTCAATTTTTTAAAGAATTTATATCACTAAATATCTAAATAAATTAAATCTCTAAATCAATATCAAATTTAAATTCTGTTTTTAGTAACTTTAAATAGGAGGTAAATATTTCGTAAATAGTAAATAATCTCTAAATTTGAGAAATATTTAAAAATTGATACTAATGGCGCAAAAATATATTTATAAGTAAGATCTCAAAAGACTAATCCCTATTGAACAAGTAATAATATTTATAAAATAAAATAAGATAACTGTATCTTTATGTTTTAATCCCATATCCATTAATCTATGGTGCAAATGCCTTCTATCAGGATTGAAAGGCGATCTAAGTCTTAAAATTCTCATTAAGATTACAAATGCCATATCAAAAATTGGTAAAAACATAATAATTATTTGAGGTATAAAAGTCATAAAAATAGTATTTTGTGTCGCAATTAAAATCTCAGAACGAATACTAAAAAATGCAAGGATAGAACCTACTAAATATGATCCGCTATCCCCCATAAAAATCTTTGCCGGATAAAAATTATGCATGAGAAAACCAATATTAGATGAGATGATAATTGCTAAAATTATAAGATCAGAAGAATTTTGATATTTAAGAAAATACAAAGAATAACCAACACAAAATATTATTGAGGAACCACAAGCTAAACCATCAAGACCATCTAACCAGTTAAAAGCATTTACTATACCAACAATCCAAACTACTGTTATCAAATAACTTATTATTGGTGATATTTCTGCATTATTTAAGCTATCAATAAAAGGAATATTTACAATTTCTATTCTTAATCCAAGAAACCAAGTAAAGGATGCTGCTAAAATTTGTAGTATTAATTTTTTTAAATTAGATATACTTAAAAAATCCTCTAAAACTCCTATAGAAAAAAATAAAGAAGTATTGAACATAAATATTTTAAAGAAATTAAGATATTCAACATTAAGTAAATTGAAAAAATAAGATATTATTGTGGATATAAAAATACTTAAAAATATCGCAATTCCTCCCAATCTAACTATTGGAATTTCATGAGATTTTCTATTACTAGGTTTATCCAATAAATTGTTGTTGTGACCAAATTGATTTATAACTGGAACTAACTTAAACGATGTAAAAAAACTAAATAAGATAATTGGAAAAATTATAAAACTCATAATAAAATAATGTTTAAATATATAATTTATGAATTAGGGATTTTTTGATTACTTTAATATTACATTATTAATATAAACACGAAAAAATAGATTAAATTTTTTTTATATTCAAAAAATTTATTTTTATTATCAATAAGATTTAATTTTAAATTTTTTATGTAAGATTGTTTTATAGATTATTTTTAGATAATTTTGGGAGAGACAAGTATTTCAAATTTAGATAGTTCTAAAAGGAAAGGGATAATACTAGCCGGCGGAAACGGTTCAAGACTATCCCCAATTTCAAAAGCAGTAAGTAAGCAGTTATTGCCGATATACGATAAACCAATGATTTACTACCCACTTTCCACTTTAATGATGAGTGGAATAAAAGAATTTCTTATAATCTGCAAAAAAGGTGATATTGATAAATTTTCATTTCTTCTAAAAGATGGTTCTGATTTAGGCATATCAATTGAATATGCTATTCAAGAAAATCCTGACGGCATAGCTCAGTCTTTTTTAATTGGTGAAGAGTTTATTGGATCTTCTAGCTGTGCATTAATTCTTGGGGACAATTTATTTTACGGAAATAATCTAGAATTGGATTTGCAGAAAGCAAATAATGATAATAATAATTCAACTATATTTGCATATTCAGTAAGAGATCCTCAGCGTTACGGAATAGTAGAATTTGATGAAAATTTTAGAGCAAAAAATATTCACGAAAAGCCTAAAAATCCTATAAGTAATTTCGCTGTAACAGGGATTTACTTTTATGATAATCAGGTGATAGAAATAGCAAAGTCAATAAAGCCCTCAGCAAGAGGAGAATTAGAAATATCAGATATTAATAACTTCTACTTATCTAAAAAGTTGCTAAAAGTTAACGTTTTAAGTAGAGGAGTTGCTTGGTTTGACACAGGTACATTTGATTCTCTTCTTCAGGCAAGCTCATTTATTCAAACTTTAGAAAAACGGCAAGGTCTCAAAATTGGATGTCTAGAGGAAATTGCTTTGAGAATGGGTTACATCGATAACGAAAAACTTGAATCATTGGCTAAACTTATGGAAAATAATCAATATGGAGATTACCTAAGAAATTTAAATAACTCATAAAATCCTCCCTAAAGTGTTACATAAAAAATTAAAATCTAATAATGAGTTATTTTTTGAAGGGCCATTAATATTTGAACCTTATGTTTTTAAAGATCAAAGAGGTTTTTTTTATGAAAGTTGGAATAAGTCAGAATTTAATAAAATAATTGAAGAAAATATTGAATTTAGGCAAGATAATCATTCATTTTCAACTCGGGGTGTCTTAAGAGGCCTTCATTATCAGTTACCAGCTTCTCCTCAAGCCAAATTAGTAAGATGTACCAAAGGTTTAATCTTTGATGTGATTGTAGACATAAGGGAGAATTCCAACACATTTGGTAATTGGGCTGGGGTTGAACTTAATGAACATAATAAAAAATTACTATGGGTTCCTAATGGATTCGCACACGGTTTTCTAACCATGAGTGACTTTGCTGAAGTTCAATATAAAGTCACAAATTATTGGGAAAAAGAATTAGATAAATCGATTATATGGAGTGATAAAGATATAAATATTACTTGGCCCTTAAATTTAATTAATCTAAAACAACCATTTCTCTCTGATAAAGATGAAGCAGCTGAAACTCTGCAGATGAAAATAATTAAAAGGGAAGTTTTTAAATGAAAGTTCTTTTAACAGGTGCTGATGGTCAATTTGGACAAGAATTAAAAAATTCAGTGCCGGAAAATATTAAACTTGTTATAAAAAAAAAGGAGGAATTTAATCTTATTGATATAGAAGATTGTAAAAATAAAATTAATATAATAAAACCTGATTGGATTATCAATGCCGCTGCATATACAAAAGTGGATTTAGCAGAGGAACAAAAAGAACTTGCATTAGCTGTTAATGGCTATGGTCCAAAGCTTTTAGCTGAAACGATAAAAAATAAACAATGTAAACTCATACAAATAAGCACAGACTATGTTTTTGATGGCCAAAGTAAAATACCATACAAAATTGATCATCTCACCAATCCGATCAATGTTTATGGCAGCTCAAAAAAATTTGGAGAAGAGGCTATAAAATCTATACTTGGAAATACCAGTAAAGGTGTAATTCTAAGAACTAGTTGGCTTATGAGCCACGTGGGAAATAATTTTGTAAAAACCATATTAAATTTACATTCTTCAAAAAACACAATCAAAGTAATTAATGATCAATTTGGTTCATTAACAACCACTTATTCTCTAGCAAAAGCTTGTTTTAAAATAATAAATATATTTTCGAACAATGATAAAAAACTACCCTTAAAATTACACTGGAGTAACAGAGGTTCAGCAACTTGGGCTCAAATTGCTTATCAGATTGGAGAGATTGGAATAAAAAAAGGTTTATTGACCAAAAAAGCAGCAATCATCCCTGTTAGTTCTAAGGATTTTTCTCAAAAAGCAAAAAGACCAACTTATTCAGTTTTAGACTGTGAAGAAACCCAAAGGATCTTAGAATATAAACCTTCCCACTGGGAGGAAGCTTTAGGTGAGATAATTGAAAAGATTAAATTAAATTAATATTCTTAAATGGGAAGACTAAATAATTTTAAAAAAATTATAGTTACAGGAGGAGCTGGATTTATTGGCGGTGCTTTTATTCGTAGAGTAATTAAAAATAAAAATAAAAAAATATTTAATTTCGATAAATGTAGTTACGCAAGTGATCTTAAAAGCCTTAGAGAATTTGAAAAATTTGATAACTATAAATTAATCAAACTTAATTTGATCGATTTCGATAAAGTAAATAAAAATATTGAAGAAATTAAACCAGATTTAATAATACATTTTGCTGCCGAAAGTCATGTTGACAGATCAATTAATGATCCAAAGGCATTTATTGAAAGTAATATTTTAGGGACTTTCAACATTATCGAATCAGCAAGAAAATATTGGGAGATATTAAGTCCACCAAAAAAACAAAATTTTCTATTTCATCATGTTAGTACAGATGAAGTCTTTGGCTCTTTAGATAAAGACAATTTGTTCAGTGAAATTTCTCGTTATGATCCTCGCAGTCCTTATTCAGCCTCTAAAGCTTCAAGTGATCATATTGTAAGAGCATGGTTTCATACTTATAATTTCCCAATCACATTAACTAATTGCTCTAATAATTTTGGTCCATGGCAATTTCCAGAGAAACTTATCCCTTTAGCGATTATAAATGCTCTAAAAGGAAAAAATATCCCACTTTATGGAGACGGTTTAAATATAAGAGATTGGCTTTTTGTAGAAGATCACATAAATGCTATTTTAAAAGTATTAGATATTGGTAAATTAGGAGAAACGTATTGCATCGGATCAAAAAATGAAAAAACTAATTTGCAAGTTCTTAAAGAAATTTGTGAAATCTTAAACGAAGTAAGACCTAGAGATAAAAATTATATCCAACTAATTAAAAAGGTTACTGATAGGAAAGGTCATGATAGAAGATATGCTATAGATTCTAAAAAAATATATTCAGCATTATCTTGGGAACCAGAATATTCATTTAAAAAATCTCTAAGAAAAACTATTTTATGGTACATCCAAAATAAAAATTGGTGGAAAGATAAATAATATATATAAATTGATTATTAATTTCAATCAGTGATTATTTTATATAGTCCAAAAGTTTCAACAACTCCTCTAATTGGAGAAGTTATTTCTGATATAACTTCATTTGCTAGATTTAACGCTGATTTACCGATATAAATTACATCACCATCTCTTAAATAAGGATTTCTAAAAGAGCCTCGTCTAGCTCCCTTTTTTAAGCGGAATATCCTTTTATCAATTTTTCCATCACTTGTATATCTTAAAAAATTGATATTACCTTTAATTATTTTAGCACCACCGCCAATATCAATTGCATCAACAAGAGTTGCATTCTTATTTACCTTCACGCTACCAGGTTGTTCTACCCTTGCCCCTAAATAAATATTAATAAATTTGGGATTAAGATTTGTTTTAATAGCAGCTGAAATTTGCGACAAAACAACTTCAGAAGATCTTTTCACAAGAATAGTATCACCATCATAAATTCTTATATTTTGCGAATTATCCTTAAGTTCTAGACTATTTAATATATTCAATTTGGTTTTAATTCTACCCTCGCCATTTGAAATATTATTAATTCTTGTCACTTCAATATTCTTTAAATCAGCATTAATCGTTATCCCTCCACTCTTTCTAATAACATCTACCACAGATGGAAAAAATATATTATCGTATTTGGTATAATTTTGATTTGAGGAAATTATTTCAGCACTTTTTTGGTTGTTTATATTAAAATCTTCTACACTAGTTTCCAGGCTAGATGAACCCTCCAGGATATGAAAACCTGGGTTTAAAACTTCTCCATCAATGAATATTTTTACTGGTCTATAGTTTGCAATTAATAGTTCAACATCAGGCTCTTTAACATATTTGCTATACTCCTTATTTAAAATTTCTGTCAATTCCGCAATTGTTAATCCCGCTACAAATACCCTTTTTAACCTTTTTAAGTTAGCTACACCCTCTCCGTTTATAGTAAAAGTACTCTCTTACTCTTCTGCATCTTCAGATATCTTTAATTTAAGGGTATCGCCTGGTCCTAAAATATAAAAATTTATATCGGGTAGTTTTTTAAATATTCTGGAGTGGGTTTTAGTGAATTTTGTGTAAGCTAATTTGATTGATTAGAAAGTAAATCGGGAGATGCTGAAGTGCTTAAAACCAAGAACGCACTAGTAAAGAAAAAAACTTTTTTATTAATAAAATTCATTTATTGATTTAATCCTTCAAAATAAATATACAAGAAACATTTTTATCCACAACCATTAAATTTTTTTTAATTTTTATTAGATCATTAATTTTTGTATTCCCCAATTTTGTCAATAATATTAATTTATCATATTCTAAAGACTCACTAATTTTTTTTATAATAACGATCTTTTTTTCATTAAATATTTTTTTAATATAATTCAAAAAGTTTTTCGCAATATAATTTTCTTCATCATCTATAATCAAAAAAGCAATCGAATTAATATCTCTAAATAAATTATTTTTTACAATCAATGATAATGATTCTTCAATTTCTTTTACAGATTCTTTTGAAAAATCCTCTATGATAGGGGGACTGAAATACTTATTAAAAATCTCACGATCGTAAACAATGCCTTTCTTATTCTCATATAAAACTGCTGATATTATTCCAAAAAATATTCCTGAAATTACTCCCATTAATGTAATTAATGATCTACTTACATTAACTGGATATTGAGATAGTGTAGGTTTAGTAATTAATTCCCAAGGCTCTTCTTGCTTTGCATTTTCAAGAGATACCATCATATATTGATCTTCTAACTTCTCTAAAGTTTTTTTATCTCGAAAAGATTCTCTTAAGAGTTGTTCATATTTTATTAAAACACCCTCTGGTCTTTGTGCCGCAGACAATTTAGCTTTAGAAATTATTTTCGAAGCTTCTAAAGAACTTTTTAATCTTTCTTTGAATAGTTGAATTGTAAATTCTTTTTCTCTTTTAAGATCTCTAATGGATTTATCCTCCTCAGTAAAAACACTTCTTTTATAAAGTAATTCAGCCGTTAAATCATCATACTTTTGTGGTAATCCTTGTTCTACAAGTTCAGGAATAGATCTAACTAAAGTAAGTAATATTTCAGGATCATTTCCAGCTTCCTTAATTTTTTTTAATTTAAAGTCTATATTTTTGAGTTTTTCAGACTCTTCCATCCTAATTAATTCTGTATTAATAAAATAAGGTATTTCGGAATTCTTTCCTGAATTTCCTTCAACAATAGTTAAATCTTGTTCTGAAGCAAACTGTTGAGCTTCTCTAATTGAGTTTGTACTTTTTTCATTGAAAATCTTTATTTGAGTTTGAGAGTAATTTAAGGATGCATCCAAGCCCCTTTGTCTATTCCTTCCAGAATATTCTTGATATTTATTGGATATTTTATTTAATACTGGCAAGATAATTTCCTTATCATTATCTCTATAAATAATTTCTAGAATAGAAGTGCCCTTTTTAAGATTAAAATCCAATTTCTGCTTCCATGACTTAAATTTTATTTTTACTTCCTTACCTTTTTTTAAAGATTTGTCTTTTTTTACAAATTCGAAAACATCCATAAGGATGGAGGGACTCTTTAGAATTTCAACCTCTGTTTTCAATTTATTTTTACTTTCTAATAAAAAAGGCTCAAGTGGAGAATTTTTTAGTGATGAAAATGTTAAATCTTGAGTATCATCCAAAACAATTTGAAACTCACCTTCCCAAGTCTTTTTTGAACAAATAGCAATTATTAAACCAAATATAAATCCCGAAAAAATAAATTTTAAAATAAATTTTTTATTCCTCTTCAATGTATTAAATAAAATCTTTAATTCTATGACTTCCTCTGTATTAGTCTCTTCCATAAAAGAATTTATTTGTATGAATATTCTAACAAAATTAGGGTAATTAAAATATTTAACTTCAAATAAATACTAAAACAAATAGTTAATATAAATTTAGTTCTTTACAGATTTTAGAATTTTATCAACAGCGATAGATGTCGAGTAATGTTTTTTTGCTAAATTCAAACAACTTTTTGACAGTTGTGATGAATTTGAATTTGATAGATTTAATAATCTTTCTGCTAAATTTTGAAATTCTTCAACATCATAACCATTATATGAATACCCAATTTTATATCTTTTTATAATTTCTTCTAGATCTGTATTAGCGTTTAGTCTTGCCAACACAGGTAATCCATTTTGAATATAAGTTAAAAATTTTCCAGGAATATTGTGGGAAGTATGTCTAGGATCTAAGGCTATTAATCCATAATGACATTGTTTAGTCAAATCATCTATTTGATCAGAATCTATTTCTTTATAAATCAAAACATTTTTTAAATCCTTTTTTATTATTTTTTTTCTTAATCTTTCCCATTCTGACCCTCTCCCTACAAATAAAAATCCAACATTATCATAGTTTTTCATTTTCTCAGCTAAATCAATCATAAAGTCCATAGATTGGGCAACACCCATATTTCCTAAATAACAAAAAATTTTTCTCCCTTTTAATTTAGTTTTTGATATTTGAATTCTGCACTTTTTTACAAAAGTTGTTTTTGATTGCCAATTTTCTAAAACTTCTATACTTCGACATTTATCATCAATCCAGCGTTTTACATATTTTATATTTGATTTACTTTGAACTCCAATGGTATTTGCAGCGAAATACTGAAGATTAGCTATAAATTTAAAAAAATAATATGGCAATGATTTTTTAATTAATCCTAAATCATTAGCCCATTCTGGGAAGATATCTCTCAATATTAAATATGCATGAAATTTGTATCTTATTTTCAAAAGTAAAATTAATATTCCAAAAAATATTGAAGGTGAATACCAAACAACTAAATCAGGTTTAAATTTTTTATATTTACTTTTCATTAAAGAAAAATAAAAAGAAAAAGGCATCTTTAATTCAGATATTGTTCTAAAAATATAATTTCTTTGATATTCTTTATGTATTGGAATTCTTAAAAGTTTAATTTTATTTTTTTTTTCATTTAAGAATTCATTATTTTTATAATTGGTAGTAATAACTAATAAATCTACTTTTCTCGAAATAAATTCATCTGCCAAATCCTTAAGTTGTACAGCTGCAGATGTATTTTGAGGAGAAAACGAATCAGAAATAATTATAATACGCATCTAAAAGAAATTTGTAATTTGCGTTCTCAAAGCATTTATTACAACAGAAGAAGGGGAAAAATCTTCTTCCAATTCATATCTCACTTGCCATTTTAAATTTACTGCAGTTTCTACAGATTCAATTATATTTTTTATATCCATTCCAGAAACTATAGTGGCTCCACTTTCTAAAGTTTCTTGTCTTTCTGTAGCCATTCTAAGATTAACATTAGGAACTTTATAGAATATCCCCTCTTCAGCAGCAGTCCCTGAATCAGATAAAATGCAATAACTATTTTTAATTAATTTATTAAAATCGTAAAAACCTAATGGATTCATAATAAAAATGTTTTTTGGAATTGATAAATTAGAAATCTTAGACTGAGTTCTTGGATGCATTGGAAAAATAATCTTCTTTTTAAATTTTTTAGAAATTTCTACTATGGCCTTAAGGATATTATCAAGATATTTAGGGTTATCAACATTTTCACTTCTATGAGCAGTTACCAAAATGTATTCCTTAGATTCTAAGGACAATTTATTCATTATTTTGCTTGCTTCTATATTGGATTGAAACTCTCTCATCGCTTCAAAAGTTGTATTTCCAGTAACAATTATCTTGCTTGGATGTATACCCTCTCTTATCAAATTTTCTCGGTGATATTGATTATATGGAAGAAGAATATCACTAATATGATCAATTAATATTCTATTTCGTTGTTCTGGCATCCTTTTATCCCATGCCCTTAATCCAGCTTCCATATGAAAAATCTTAATCCCACGATTTGATGCCGGTAAAACAGAAAGGCCACTATAAGTATCTCCAAGTATTAGAAGGGCATCAGGCTTAACTTTATCCATTAATTTATCTGTTTCCAGAATTACATCAGAAACTTCTTTACTAAAACAGCTAGTATCAATATTTAATTGATAATCAGGTTTTCTAAGTTTAAGGTCTGAAAAAAAAAATTCTCTTAATTCTGGGGTAAAATTTTGACCAGTATGAACCATAATATGTTCAAAATTTAAATTATCTAATTTTTTCAAGGTTCCATACATCTTGATCATTTCAGGACGAGTCCCAAAAATTGTCATTACTCTCATTTAATTAAGAACCAGAATTAAATAATATTATAGATCTCCAAGGCCATAAATTTTTACTTCTGGTAATGGAATAATAAATTTACCCCCTTGCCTTAGATAGCTCATGTTCTTTTTATAAATTTCCTCTAAAAAACTCCATGCAAAAATAACAACATATTCTGGTCGATCGGATTGATTAAGGATTTCACTAGAAAATATTTCTAAATGTGATCCCGGAGTAAAGTATCCTATTTTAGTAGGTGCGTCGTCAATCATAAAATCTAAAATTTTATAATCTATATCACAAAATTGCAATATTGTATTGGCTCTGCCTGAAGCACCATAACCAGCAATTTTCGAACCATTTTTTTTCAATTTTGATAACAACTTATTAAGTTCGGATTTTGTATTATCAATTTTTGAACTGAACAGATTATACGTTGAAAACCTATCATAATTTTTTTGCAATTCTAAATTTCTCAAATTAACAACCTCTTTTGATTGAAGAGCATATTTACTTTTATTATTAGTTACGTAGAATCTTATAGACCCTCCATGAATTGGAATCTTTTTTAAATCAAATATTATCATAGAAAATCTTCTAAAATGATTTTCTAATGCTATTAGAGAATAGTAATATAAGTGCTCATGGTATATCATGTCATATTGAAATTTTTCTAAAACATTGCCAAGGTAATGAACTTCAAAAATAAATACTCCATCCTTTTTTAAAGATAATTTAATTGCCTGAGTTGTATCATTTATATCGGGTATATGGGCAAAAACATTATTTGCCATTATCAAGTCTAATTTACCAAATTTATTAACTATTTTTTTAGCAGAAATTGTGTTGAAGAATTCATTAATCAAATTTAATCCCTTTTTATCAATTTTTGAAATAATATTTTTTGCTGGATCTACACCAATAATAACTTTAATTTTTTCTTCTAAAAGAGGCCTTAAAAGAACGCCATCATTACAGCCAAATTCTAATACTTTAGATTCACTAGGATTTAAAAACCTTTTACTAACCTCTCTCGCATAATTCTTAAAATGCTCTTTTAGCGTTTTTATTGCTGATGATTTATAAAAATAATTTACGAACATTTTTTTTGGAGATATTTTATTAACAACCTGAACCATATAACAGTCATTACAAAAATAAACTTGTAAGGGGAATTTTTCTTCATGTTCAAAGTCCTCTTTTTTTAAAAAAGCACCAGCTAATGCAACGTTTTCAAAATTAATAATCAAGGATAGATTGCTTGAATTGCAAAAACTACATTTAAATTTCTGATTATTTTTTTTCAATTCAGATTCATCATTCATTCAACAAAAATTTGTGATTGTAAATTTTTTTTTATAAAAGAATCTTTTAATAATAATTCTATAATTTCTTCTTGACTTAATCTTTGAGTATTGTGAGAGGAATAAGCTTCTATCTCAGTTTTTGAAGGTTTACCAACTGTGAAATATTTTGCATAATTTAAATCCCTATCATCTGGCGGGATCTTAAAGTAATTCTCATTTTCCGCAATTCTTATCATCTCTTGGTGAGATATTAATGACTCATATAATTTCTCCGCATGTCTAGTTCCAATTATTCTAATTTCAGAGTTTGAATTAAAAATCATTTTTAATGCTTTAGCTAAACCCATAATCGTACATGCGGGAGATTTTTGTACAAAGATGTCCCCAGAAGAACCATTCTCAAAAGCACTTATGACTAAATTTACAGAATCTTCAAGAGTCATCATGAATCTAGTCATATCTGGATTAGTTACTGTTAAGGGACTATTATTCTTTATTTGTGAGACAAAAAGTGGAATAACAGATCCTCTTGAGCACATTACATTCCCATAACGAGTAGCACATATTCTTGTCTCATTTTCATCCAATATTCGTGCCTTACTTAACATTACTTTTTCCATTAATGCTTTAGTCATACCCATTGAATTTATAGGATAAACAGCTTTGTCAGTACTTAAAAGTATTAATTTTTCTACTTTCGACTCTATACAAGCCTTCATAACATTTTCAGAACCCAAGACATTAGTTTTAATAGCTTCTAAAGGATAAAATTCACAAGATGGGACTTGTTTAAGTGCAGCTGCATGATAAACAAAATCTACCTTTTTTAATACATTTAGAACTGCCTCATAATCCCTGACGTCTCCTATATAAAATTTGAGTAGTGAAGAATTTTTATATTTAAGTCTCATTACGTTTTGTTTATTTTCATCTCTACTAAATATCCTGATTTCCTTTACATTTTTCTTTAGGAATAATTCTACAATTTGATTCCCGAAGGAACCCGTACCTCCTGTTATAGCAATGATTTTATTATCAAACATCATACTTCAAAATATTTAAGTGATCCTTAAACATTCTTTTTATCATATGATTCCAATCCTTTAATTCAAAATTAGAAATAGAGAAAAATTTATCAGAATTTAATGATCTATTACAGTAAGGAATCTCCAAAGGTTTAATTATTATTTTTTTATTATATATTGATGAGATCATAGTTAAAAGCTTAAATTTAGAAATAGGAGTAGATGAAATATGATAGATTCCAAAAATATCTTCTCTAGGTAATATTTGATCTCTTATTATTTCTGAAAAAATTATAGTTGGAAATCCTGAAAAGATAACATTTGAGAATCCAGAACAACTTTTTTCTTGTTTCAAAAACCATGATAATAATCCATTTTTCTTGTATAAGTCTGGTCCTATTATCGATGTTCTAATGGTTAAGCAATTTGTTCCATAGAGTTCACCCAGAATTTTGCATTTTCCATATTCATCTTTAGCATCTGGTAAATCAATTTCTTTATATTGCCCTTTTAAACCACTAAAAACCCCATCTGAGCTTATTTGAATTAATCTAAAACCATATTTTTGACTTAAAATATTTAACCTTTTTGGCAATAAAGAGAAAATAGAAAGCATCTGATGAATTTCAGAAAATTTATCGGAAGATAAAGAGATTGCATTTATAACAACTTTTGGTTTTACCTTATTTATTGTCTCTATCAATTCATCATTATTATTAACGTCATCTAATTTAATCAAGTTGTTAATAAAATTTGGACTAAAGTATTTTTTAGCAAAATTATTTCTATAAGTACCAAAAACGCTTAGATTACTTTCAATAGATAAAGTTCTAAATAAAGCATTTCCTAAAATACCAGTACATCCTAAAATTAAAATTTTCTTATTCATTTAAAAAATTTATATTTGAAAAGTTGCTTTTTTTTGAATATCAGAAGGATAATTTAAAAGTACTGCTTTATAGGATCCTTTATAAACGAATAAACTTCCGCATGCTGCTCCTATTATCCCAAAATTACTGATGAGTTTTTGTATATGGTTTAAACTTCCTGCGCCTCCCATGGCAATAATTGGTGTTCTTAGTTTGCTGGAGAATTTCCTTATTAATTTATGATCAAAACCACACATTTTCCCATCATTATTTATGGAATTTACAACTATTTCTCCAACAGGATTTTCTTGTAAAAATTTAATATAAAAATCTAATTTATTTTTTGCTTTCTTTTTACCATTATGGGTATAGACCGAATAATTATTAAATCTATCTTTTTTAACATCTATAACTACAGAAATACTTTGTTTACCAACGGCTTGGCCTAGATCTTCTATAACATATGGATTGCTAACAAATAAAGAACTAACTGAAACCTTCTCAATACCAAGGGAAATGATTCTTCTTATTTCTTTTTCATTTTTTATACCTCCCCCATAAGAAATGGGCATCCTACATTCAGCAGCTAATTTCTCGATGAGTGAATAATTTGGAGATTGGGATTGAACAGTTGCATCTATATCAATAATAATAAGTTCATCAACTTCCTTTTCATTAAAAATCTTAACTGCGTTTAGAGGATCACCAATATAATTAGGATTTCTAAAATTAACAGTTTTTACTACTCCACCATCGTGTAGTAACAAGCATGGAATTAGTCTAGGGTTTAACATTTATAATCTTGCAAAATTAGATAGAAGCTTTATTCCATTTTTGTGACTTTTTTCTGGATGAAATTGAACTCCATAAATATTATTTTTACATATTGCGGAAGTAAATTTTATTCCATAATTTGTAATAGCTATCGAGTTGCTATCATCGAAACATTTATAAAAAAAAGAATGCAAGAAATAGAATCTTTTGCCAACATCAATTCCTTCAAATAATTTATTATTACTTAATTTTTCGACAGTATTCCAGCCAATTTGGGGTAACTTTAAATTCTCATCTATCCCAATTGATTCAAAAGAAACTACCTCACCATCTATCCAACCTAAACCCTTGCCAACACCTTCCATACTAAAGTTTGCAAGAATTTGCATTCCAATACAAACACCTAAAATAGGTATTTTTTTTATTAGTACCGCATGATTAATATCATCCATCATCCCTGATTCATTTAAAAGTGCCATTGCATGATCAAATGAACCTACGCCTGGCAAAATTAATTTATTGCAACTGGATATTTGTTTACCAAATTTAATAATTTTTACCTGAATGTTTAAAGTCTTGTAAATATTTTCAAAAGCTAAAACATTTCCTAATCCATAGTCGATTATTCCTATCATCTGAAAATTCGGTTTTCTGCTCCCAAAAAATTAGCAATTTTAGTTGCTAACTTTATTAATTTGAAATTATTTTTATAATCTTTAAATGTTTTATTTTTTCCTTTAAAAATTTCTTGGAACTCTTCAGTAGTCCAATCTAACTTAGTAGCAACGTATTCAAAATCTTTTTTCATAGTTTCTTCATCAAGTTCCGACTTTGATATTTGCTGTAATGCTTCTTCTCTTGTTATTTGACCAGTTAAAATTAAACTTGATAAATATGCCCTTCTTTTATCAAATCCAAATTTCTTTGGAGTCCAATAAGATTCAAAAAATCTAGTAAATCTTGATTCATAATGTTTTTGCTTATAAGGTCTCCATCCAAATTTTGAATTAAGTTCTTCAATCGCTTTATCTTTGATAAAGGGAACATAATCAAGAAGTTTTGTAACCTTAATACCTTTTATATATCGATAGTAAAGTCTGTACTTAAAAATATCGCAAGTTGGAAAAGTTTTTAATTTTTTTTCTCCATATAGTTTATGAATATGTCGAACATGTAGCATATCTGTTGAAAAATAAGTCCAATCAATACACTCTCTTATACACTCTGTGGAATTATTACCACCAGTAATGACATATTTAAATTTGTTTTCGGCAGCGAAATTATAAAGTGAAGAAAATAACCCTAAATCTTGGGGAGTATCCACAAAAGGTACTTGGGACTTGAAAAAAGCACGCTGTAGATCCTTCATTTCTTCCCAGTTAATAACTTTGGTGACTAGATCAAGAGATAGTCCATCTACAATCTTCTCAATATTTGAAACCCCTAAATCTGAATTCCAGCCGGCATCGCAATGAAAAAGTAAAGGTCTTAAGCCAAATTTTTTCTTGGCTACATATGCCACGTAAGAGCTATCAAGACCTCCGCTTATTCCTATTAGACAATCATGTTCTCTTCCTTGACCATCTTTTTTTACTTTGTCAATAAAAGGTGTTATTGCTTTTTCCGAAACTGGCCCTGGTTGCCAATTTGGAGCAATTTTTTTCTCAAAATTAACGCAATAATCACAAAAACCCCTATTATCAAAAGTGATAGTTGGATCGGAGGTATCTATAATACAATTTTTGCAAATCTTATAATTTCTTTTATTATTCATTTACAATATTTTTTTATATTTTACAAACCTTCTTATAAGATTAATAGAGTCAATTAATCTCCAAGAAAACATTTGTAATATATTACTTTTAATTGAAGAACTTAAATTATTACTATGTTTTCTATAAAGAGTCAGATTCTGATTTAAAAAAATTACCTCTCCAAGTATTTCGTTTAAATAACCAATCCAAATATCATGGGCAGAAATATTCTTAGGAAAGGGTAAACCATATTTTTTAATTAATCTTGATCTAAATGCCATAGTACATCCATGGTAATTTGCCTTTATCAAATTTCTTAATATGCCGGGTTTATAACCTCCTCGACTAACATAATAAAGAATTCCTTTTTTATTACCATTTTCATCTATTATCTCTGCCTCTGATAGACATAACGTTAGCTTTTTATTTTTAAAGCATGAAAGTACAATATTAACTTTATTAGGATCCCAAATATCATCTTGATCAGAAAGGAAAATTATTTCATTAGATGATAAGGAAATTGCTCGTTCAAAAGTCTTATTACAACCAAGATTTATAGGATTTATGAAAAGTTTTATTTTAGGGTTTGAATAAGAAACTATGATATCTATCGTTTTATCAATCGAACAATCATCTACTATTATTATCTCATCATTTTCTCTCAATTGGTTTAATATTGAATTTATTTGATCTCTGATAAATCTTTCTCCATTATATGTAGCAATACAAACAGAGATCGAACTAGTATTTTGAAGTTCCATAGATTTATTAATTGCAATTATATATTTTGAAAGTTTACTATCAAACCATCCTTCAAACCTAAATATCCTTTACGAATATGCAGTAAACGATTTTTATCAACAATAATTTGAACAATTAAGCATTTTAAGGAAAGAAGTATTTCATTTAAAGCCCATAAAATTGGAACATGTTTTCTACGTAAAAGTATAATAGGATTTCTAATTTTGTAATATGTCCTAATAGGTTCATGAGAATTAGTCCTAAGAAAAAGAAAATATCTCAAACCCTTACCAATTTTATGTTTAAGAATCGCGTTTGGTACGATGTAAATTTTCTCATCAAAGTAATTAATTCTAAAGCACCATTCAAAGTCAACATAATCAATAAACAAACTTTCATCAAAAAAACCTACCTTTTCAAATACCTTCATCTTTATCAAAATGCCAGAAGATATTACCAAATCAGTTTTTTTTATTCCTAAATTATTCTTGTTAAATTGTTCTTTACATAATCCTAGCTTATTAATTTTAAATGAGGGTATTTCAAGATTTGTGGTTTTATCTATTGTTACAGGAGCAACTATATTAACTTTAGAAGATAAACTATTTCTGAGATTTTTAATAAGTTTTTCATCAAGCGTACTATCTTGATCAAAGAAGAAAGTCGCATAAAATGAATTTTTAGATAAAAAATCTATGCCAATGTTTTGAGCTTTTGCTATTCCTAAATTTTCATAGTTATTAATAATAAATAAATTTGATTTATTTATGTAATTATCTATTTTTAAATTTTTTTTAGGAGTATTGTTTACAATAACAACACTTATTTTTTCATTTAATAGTATTTGAACAATATTAATTAATTTATCCAAATCTGGATAAAAGGTAACAATAATTGCAGAATATTTTTTCATTTTTAAATGTTAATATTTAACATAATTTTGTTTTTGATAATTAATTACGTGATTCCAATACCAACAAATAACATATATTCCATAAGAATTTAATAAAACAGGATTTGTCAAACTAATTAATAAATATATAACCATTAAATAAAATTCAAAAGGACTTAATTTAAAATAAAATCTTATATTTTTAATTTGAGGAAAAAGTAAAGAAATATAGCTTAATATAGCCAAAGGTAATCCTAAAAATCTAATTAGATCTAAGAAAGTATTTTCTGTTATTGCCATATAAATTCTATATCCTGAATAAAATTCTGATCCTAGCCCTGATCCAAAAATAAGTTTTGGAATAGTTAATTGGCCAAGAAAATATTGAATATGTCTGATCTTAACTTCTGTTGATTTATCACCTTCAAAAAAAAGTTGACTTACCAAAAAAGGCATGAATAAAGAAACTAACAAAATAACAAGAAAAAGTCCGACGTAAAATTTGTTTTTGAATTTTGTGAAGAAAAAAAACCCTAATAAATAGGCTAAAAATGTAGCTAAAATTAAAGCTCTTTGGCCAGATACAAGTAAGGTGATGGTTACTAGAACAACTCCAAAAATATTATTAATGTTAATTTTAGTGAAAAGTCTTTTAATCCATAATCCTAGACTAATGAACAAAATTGGAGCAGATCCTATTTGAAATTGAAAAAGAGTTAAATCACCAAATTCTCTATATCCAATTGACATGAATGAAGTCTCCCATAACTTGGATGCAAGTGAATTACTACGAATATCTAAATCAATATTTCCAAATAAAAAATAGATTAATAGTGATATGGTATAAAAACTAATCAAAATTCCAATCAAACGAATATGGAGATCAAAATTGATTTTTGCAATCGGATTTATAGTTACAAGCAATAACAAAGAAGTACAAAATAATAATTGAAATGAATGAGATGTAATTGTATTAAGAAAAAAAGCCAAAAAAAATGCATAGAAAAATATTAAATAAATAGCTTTATGGCCAAATGTAAATTTGAATTTTAAATTAGAATTATAAATCGCTAAAAAAAGTACAATTGAAATTATTGAAATTAAAGCAATTTTATTAAATATAAAAGTAGGAAAGAAAGCAGAATTGAAAAGTATTATAAAAGATATGATATCTATAGTATTATTTTGAATATAGTAAATTATTCTGTTAGATAAAGATTTCATTTTTCACCTAAAAACTCTCTAAAAGAAGTGGATGAATTATATAATTCCTGAAACTTTCCATAACCGCCTAATCTACCTTTTTCAAAGAAAAAAATATTTTCAATATTTTTTATAGAATTAATTCGATGTGTTATAAAAATAATTGTTAAATGAGCACTTAATTTAAAAATAGCCTCAAGAACAGCTTTCTCAGTGAGATTATCTAAAGCACTAGTAGATTCATCCAAAATTAATATTTTCGATCCTCGATAAAGAGCTCTTGCGATTCCAACTCTTTGCTTTTGACCTCCGGATAAATTTGATCCTGATTCATTAATTATGGTTCTAACTCCATTATCTAAGGAATCAACAAAACTTAGCAAGCCTGAATTAATCAAAGAATAATTGATCCGTTCAAAATTTACTTTTTCTTCAGAACTAAGAGTAATATTTTCTAAAAGAGTTGAATTTATTAATTTCACTTCTTGAGAAACATATGCAACATTTTCTCTCCATAATGACAAATTATCTTCTATAGATTGGCCATTTAAAAAAACACCTCCTTTATTAGAAAATAATAACCCTGATACAATATCTGCCATTGTAGATTTTCCACTTCCAGATTTTCCGACAAAAGCCGAGATTTGATTTATAGGTATTTTAAAACTTACATTAATTAAAGCCTTTGTAGATGCAAATGGATAAATATAATCGATATCTTTAACAGTAATGTAATTAGTCATTCCATCATTTGATCCATAGAAAAAATGATTATTATTTATACTTTTATTTGATTTTAAATTTTCAATATTTTTATCATTTGTTAAATCTTCTAAGAGAATAGGCAAAACTGAATTATTACCTTTAATTGTTGCTAAAGAATTAAAAACTTGTTGCATAGAAGGTAGAATTTTTAAAGCTATAAAAATAAATAAACTTACTGTTTCAATTAATTTTTCTTTTGAATAATTTGGATTGTTAAAAAGAAATATAAAGATAAAGATTATAGATAGATAAGACAAATATTCCATAATATATCTTGGAATCATTGCTATTGTATTATTGGAAGTTTGAGCTAAAATTCCATTCTCGCTAATTTCTTTAAAAGCTTTTCTTATATCCATACTTTTTTTGAAAAGTATTACATCTCTAATTGTATTAAAACTTTCCGTTAATAATTTCAATCTATCTTGGTTAGAATTAGATAATAAAACACTATTTTTATTTAATATTGGCTTTGTATAAATATAGTAAATTAAGTACCCAAATAATATTATAAATGATAGAGATATTGTTAATTTAAAATTAAAAAAAAGTAAAGTTACTAATGCAATGATTAATAATATAGCTTTAGAAAAAATAAAGAAATAAGGTAATAAGATTCCTGATGTAAGTCTATTAGACTCTGAAATAATCTTATTAACAAATATATTTGAATTATTGACTAGATAATAAACATACTTATATCCTAAATATTTATCCAGTAATTGCGATGATATATTAAATCCAAGAATATATGTTTCTTTATTAATTCTATATGTAAGCCAAATCGAAAGAAATGTGCTTATTGATATTGAAGATAGGAATATAAATACGCCTTGAATTGGTTCTAATTTAAATCTATTAAGGAAGAGCAAACTATTAAATTTTTCGTCCCCTATTAATAGACTTGATAAAGAAGAAATTAAAACAACTGAAAATATTTCAGCTAATGAGACCAAAATAATATAAATCTGAAGCAGGTAAATTCTTAACTTTTCTTTTCCTGGAAGAATTCCTAATAAATGAAAAATATTAACTCTTTTTTTCATTTAAAAAATCTTTTATTGTTAGATCAAGTTTCTTTGCATATTTCATAAAAACCTGTTTTTTTTTGATTTTATTAATATCCTTAATTTTACCAAAAGGATTATTAACTACGGTAGAGTTACTTAATTCAATTTTATTAAATAATTCAATTATTCCTTCTTTTCTGCAAGAACTTAGTTCGTCATCATTAACTTGATTAAAATAAATTGAAGGCACATCAAATCCCAATGTTGGGAGAATGCAGTGTAACCTCGAAGTTAATATTAAAGAAGATTTTGCATAAATTTTTAAAAGCATATCGGCAAATTTAAATCTTTCTTCTTCACTAATAAGAGTATTTGATTCATAAAGATGAGTAAAGTAATCAATTTTCTGAAAATTACTCTCGTGAACCGTTGATTTTACTATCTGAAATGTTCTTGCAGCGTATATCCAATAAAAAAGAAATTTATAAATCGAATTAATTTTGATTGGGCAATTTTTTTTTAAATTACTAAGTATAAATATAGTATTAGATAAATTTCCTATAGAAAATACAAAAATATTTAAATAATCTTTTAATTTAGAAAAAATATTTTTATATCTAGGAATTGTAGAAACCAAGTCAACAACGCATATTTTGTTATTTGAAATAGTTTTCTTATATGTTTTATACAAAGTGGTTGTCAAACAACCGGAAAAATAGGCTTTTACGTTTTTTGATTTCAAAATTTTTAATGTATTTTTATCCCTACATCCAATAGGTTCAAATTTTTTAAAATATTCTATATTGCTAGGATTACTTAATATTTCATAAGAAACACTACTATTTAAATGGAATGATATAAAAAGTGGTTTTATCTTTTTTGAAGGTGGGAATGAATCCGGTTGTGAAGTATACCAACAGTTCATTATAAGATAGGATTCATCGCCATCATATAGATTCAGTTTTTCTCTATCAATTAACTTATATTTAAAAGATTGAATATATTGCCTTGCAGCTAGGGATTGAATATAGTCACCTATATTTATGTCTTTAATTGATTTATAAGATAATAGTAAGCAATTCATTAGTAAATTTACTTAAATATTTTTAAATTCAATACCAATAATCATAACAAGCCTTTTTTTTTAATTACTATCTATTGATTTTATCAATAAATCAAATACCAAATAACTAATTTCTTTGAAATAAAGAAATCAATCTATCAACGTAATTATCAAAATTAAAATTTTTAATTACAAAGTCTCGATTATAATTAGAAATTTTATTTAAATTTTTTTGATTAATATTTCTTATATAATTTTTTGCATCTAATATTCTAGCTCTATCACAGATAAATCCAATATTTTCATTTATTAATTCATCTGCACCGCCGCTACCTTTAATGGAGATTAAAGGTAGTCCAGAAACCATAGCTTCAAGTAAAACTGTTGGGAAAGGATCCTCAACAGAACTTAAAAAGAAATAATCGGAAATGTAAAAATATTTATAGATCGATTCTTTTTTAGCTTTTGGTATAATTGTTATATTTTTTCTTTTATTTTTTAAAAATTCTGGATTATTTCCAATCCATATAAACTTGTATTCTGGACAAAACATAGAAAGTTCTAAGAAATATTTAAATCCTTTTCTCTCTAGATCATTTCCAACTCCTAATATAACAAGTTCTTTACTATTAATATTTAAATAACTTCTATTATTTTTTCTGATCATATCTTTATTTTTCAAATTAACTATAAAAGATTCTTCATAAAGACCTTGCTTCATAAAAACAATCTTCCTAGGATCTAATACATGTTTATTGGTATATTTTTTAAAAGTATTGAATGATTCCTTGCATGAGAAAATCAAACTATCTGAATAATTATAAATTTCCGGTATTTTATTAAATATCTTTAAAACAGATATTGCATAGGACATTTCATGTATCAGAGAAATACATTTCGTATTTTTATTTTTAAAATATCTAACATATTTGGAAGAAACTATAGAGTTTAGAATGTAATTTTTGTAGCCTTTTTTAGTAAGTATTTTTGATAATAAAATATAAATCATATCAAAATTTATCCCATTCATATTTATCATTTTTTTATTTTTACTAATACCTTTCCCTCCAAATATTGATAAAAAATAAGTAGGTTTATTGCGTGATATGTTTTCATAAATTTTTTCTGATAACAAAGGGGCTCCACTAAGAGTAAGAGAAGGAGAAATTACTATATATCCATCGTTAACGTCTTTAGAGAAAAAAACGCTGCAAATTTTATAAAAAATAAATGGTAAATAAAATATTCTGATTAAATTTTTTAATAAAGACTTTATTAGATTGATCATCTATTTAAGAAATCTTAGTAACAAACTCATATTTCTCAAAGAAAGTAAATGCTTATTAAAAAATATTTTTTTTCTGAATTTATTACTAAAAATCAATATTGGATAAAGTAAGTACAAAATTAAACTAAATATAATCTGAAATTTTTCAGAGAAAACTATATTAAAAGGGAATATTCTTTTTCTTTGAATTTCAAAGCATTTATCTTTTTCATATGCTATTTGGAAATAATTAACATTATTTTCATTAAAAAGCCTTGTCATAGAAAATTCAGGTAAAAGAGTTTCATAGCCTTCTTTACTAATATCCCATATATTTAAATTTTTAATTGCATCCCTTGAATAAATAGATAGTAAATCAATGCCGCAAATATATTGAGAATAATCGTTAATTTCACATAAATTACTAGATAAAACATAAGGGCAAAAGATATTTTTGTTTGTTTTAATGGTTTGGTAACCTCTAGCATTTTTATTAAAAATATTTGTAAAATCTAAAGGTTCATGAAAAAAAATATCTGGTCTTGTTAAAACTACATAATCACAGTTTTCAATTTCTTCAGAGGCATATGAAAAACATTTTTTTAAAAGATAACTAACATTGACTGTAATTAGCTGATTATTCTTTAAATTATTTTTTTTATAATTTATATAATTGGAGTCGTATGAATTTGTAAAAACTAATTTTTTTGGTTGATAAATATTTTGAATAAACATTTTTTCTTTTTCGGAAATAATTCTTCCTCCAATATTATTTTCGGCCCATGTAGCTATATAAATTTGAACATCTATATTCCTTAATTTGTTGTATTGAACAATATTTTTATTAAAGCTTTTGTAAGTCTTTTTATAAGTTCTCATGTGACCATACATTAAAATAATTATTCTCATTTATAATAATTATTTAACTAGATCTCATTAAATTTAAATCATATCATTAATATTGAAAAAAAATTAATTTAAATAGATTTTGTAAGATGTAGTATTTATATATTAATTTTTGCTTACGTGTATTTAAAATTTACTTAAAAATTTTAAAATCACAAAATATTTTTAATCATAATTACGAGATAATGTATATTAATAAGATAAATTCTATTAAAAATAAATGAAGAAGATTATTTTTCTAGAATTAAATGAAGTTCCTGAGAAAATATTTGTAAAATCACTTAAAGACAATAAAAAAATAAAATTAGAAAATTTTGTCTACAATGCAACTATTTCAAATGACAAGGGCCATTTATCTCCATGGACTACTTGGGCGACAATACATCGAGGCGTAACAGATCAAGAGCATGGAATAATTGATATAAATCAAGACACTAGTAAAATTGATAAAAAATTTCCTACTTTAACAGCTGAATTAATAGAGAGAGGTATGAAAGTTGGTTTATTTGGTTCTTTACACTCTGGAAGTATTTCAAGTAAAGAATTTAGCAAGTATAAATTTTTAATACCTGAAGTATTTGCAAATTATTCAAAATGCAAACCTCAATCATTAATTCCATTGCAAAATTTAAATTTATATATGTCAAGGGCATCCGCAAGGAATGTTACAAGAACATTCCCGCCAATATTAATTCTAATAAAAGGAATTTTTTCGTACATTAGACATCTCAATGACTATAAAGTTTTATTTAAAGTATTACTCCATTTATTAATGGAATTATGTCGACCTTGGACAAAAGTGAGAAGAAGAACTATTCAATCATTATTAATGTTTGATGTCTTTATGAATCTAATTAAAAAAAATAATTGTGATTTCTCCGTTTTTTTCACAAATCATGTTGCTGCCAACATGCATAGATTTTGGGAAGCAAGTTTTCCAGAGGATTATTTAAATAAAGTTAGTAATCCAGAATGGTCTAAGAAATATAAAAATGAAATAGATAATGCTATGGAAATAACAAATTACTTTATCAGTAAATTAATTGAATATATTGATAGCAACAGAGATATTGAATTGTGGATAGCCTCTAGCATGGGGCAGGCAGCAGTGCAAAACTATAAAAAAGAATTATCTTATTGGCATATTGAAGACATGAATACCTTTTTAAGTTCTCTTTGTGATGAAAAAGTAATTGTAAAAGAACTTCCACAAATGATCCCTCATTATGGATTTCAATCAGACTATGAAACTATTAAAAAAATTGTGCATGTAATTAAAAATATTGAAACAAATGCACAATTAAATATAAGGTCGAAGACTTTAACGACTCTTACATTTAATTTCGATACTGCAAACATTAAGAAATTAACTTTTACTAATAAACTCACTAATAAGTCTCTTTACTTAAGCGGTCTAAAAAATATTACTATTGATGAAGAGACTGGATCTTCAGCTTATCATATTCCCAAAGGGATTTTATACCGGTATGGAAATGACATTCAAGAGATAGAAAATAAATATCTAGATTCAAACGGATTCTTACCTACCAATAAAATAAGAGAAATAATTATTAATAAATTTGCTGAAAAATAAAAAGATATTTAATTATTAAAATTTAAAATATTTTTCAGGAATAATATAAAAGAAAAGATTTGATTAAAAAAATTTTTAATTATTTCAGAAATTCTTTCTAATTTCATTAATAACATTAATAAAGAGATTTTCCATATCAAATTTAGGGGTCCATAAAAGCTCCTTTTTTGCTTTTTCATTACTTCCCAATGAGAATTTATTAGTTTCTTTAGAGACTATAGATTTTTTCAAAGGGAAGTAACCTTCGAATAATCCAGGATAATTATTCCAAAGCATTGAAGCATCTCTATATGTTGCATTAATATCAAATCCAAAAGCTTTTGAAACAAAACCTTCTATATCTTTAACAGAGATTAATTGACCAGTGCAAACGTTATATGTATCATTTGCTTCTTTGGCTAAACATAACTCTATTAATTTAACAACATCATCGACATGAACATAATCCCTAGACTGACTACCATCAGAATGTAAGACTGGAATTCTATTATTTTTAACTTCTCGAACCAAGTAATTTAATAGAGGAGGGTTTTTTCTATGAATATCTTGACGAGGTCCAAAAACATTAAAGAATCTCAAAATTGTTATATTCATATCGTAAATTGATCTATAAGAATTACAAATTTTTTCCGCCATATACTTAGATAGTGAATAATTTAGGTTTGGATTAACATCTAAATCTTCTTTGAAAATTTCTTCTTTATTATTCTCATATACTGCGCTTGTACTAGCAAAAATAACTTTAGGGATATTCATTTTTCTCGCAATCTCTAACATTAAAGCTGTTCCCGTAACGTTTATATCATATGCATCAAAAGTATTTAACTGACAATCTGGTAAGGCAGTTACAGCTGCAAGATGTATTAAACAATCATAATATCCATTAAGATCATTCTCTATAGATGGATCAGTGATACTTTTATTTATAAAATCTCCAAAAAATGATTTATCACAAAGTAAATTTGATAAATATCCATTTCTCAAATTGTCAATTAAGGTAAGATCATGTCCACTTTTAAACAAATGTGATCCTAAAGTTGAACCTATACCGCCTGCTGCGCCTGTAAGTATTATTTTCATATATAAGAAAAAAATGATTTCAAATCGTCAGAATTCCTATTTAAATTTATACTAGTTGCTGTAGGGTAAGGGTTAGTTAAAGAGTAATCATTTATCAACAATCTTTGACAATGAGGTAAGTCCATTATTAATTGGTTATAAGGAATTCCATATTTAGCAAGTTCATTAATAGTTTTTTCTCTAAAAATAGAACTTCTACTAGTTGTTAAAACAATATGAACTTTTTCTGTTTTTTGTAGGTTTTTTAACAGATTTATATTTTCAGTTAAAGGAGCTCCTTCCCCTATATATGGAGGAAAATGTTTAGAAGAATTTGTTATTAAGGTCCCATCTATATCAATAAAAAAGCATTTATATTTTGATTTATAATTGTTCCAATCTTCTAAAGTTCCCCAATCTAAAAATTCAGCAGTTTCAACGCCAGAAAATTTTTCGCCTGATAAAAGCATTTCAAAAATTATATGGCTTACATATATTTCACCTTTTTGGCTTGATATATTATTAAAAGTTTTTACGAAATCAAGAGCATTCTTGAATCCATAACCTCCAACACTAAAAGTTGAGCTTATTACTTTTTTCTCAACTATGTTAGTTAAAAATTTATTTGAATCTAACTCTATATAACTTTTACTTCTAGCATTAATATTAGTTATGTTATTAAGATCAAAATATGCAACACAATTAGTTGAAAGAGGTATATTTGCTCTAAAAAATCCATCACAATCTTTTATAAAGATAGATCCTTTTATATTTCCTTTTTCTATTGCAATTTTTACAGTTTCTGATTGAGAACTTGTTGGTTTATCTAGGAAAATGATCTCGACTTTGTTACCCAAGGATAAACTTTCTATATCATTAAGAAACCCTTTTTTAAAAGAATATTTTTCTTGATGTAATTTTAAACAGACAAAATATACTTTATCAAATGATTCTAAATTTATTCCTGAAATAGCTTCTGTCGCCATAAATCTATTAGTTTTTGGATGAGTCAGCATCCATTTAGGTCTTAAGCCTTTAAATCTTGATGACTTTCCAGCCATAGGTATTATTAGATTATGCATTAATTTCTAAACTAATTTTATATATTATACAATCGACTAAATTCCTATGTACAGCAGAATTTATATAAGGTTCTATTCTCAAATAATTTATAATATCTAGTATTTTAAATTCGGGGCTTCGAAGGTATTCAATATTGTTAGTGTAAATATATTTCCAAAATTTTTTATAAATAATCTTATGCCTGAGATTATCTAAAGATAAGATTTCTAAGTTCCACAAATAATATAAATCTTGCTTTAATTTTACCAAGTCACAAATATAAGAATTTATATATGAATCTAAAAAATCAATGAAATATATTTTCTTATCTTGAAATAACATATTAGAAAGAGTTAAATCTCCATGACAAACAGAATTTGGAATTATTATATTTTTTTTTTCTAATAACCCCAATAATTGATTAATAAGATCTCCATATTTTGAATTAATTTTAAGAGACATTAATTTATTGTATATATTTTCAGTAAAATCATAATCAAATGAATTTTTACTAATCTGTATAAGATAATTATTTATGGTTTCAAAAACATTTTCAATCTGAGATACTGATGCATGATAAAAAAAATTGATTTCACTTTCAGCTTGGATATATTCCATTTCAATAGTTAGTAATTCTTGGTCAAACCAATAATTATAGATTTTTGGTACTAATACATTTTCAAAAGATAGTTTTTTAAAATCTTTTTGTTTTATTAATTGTTTTTTTAGGCGATTATTATAAATCTTTAAGGGAGATTTCTTTAACAAATTTCCTTGTTTTGAAATTTCAATTGAGCATCCCGATAAACCTCTAGAAAGTTCTTTAATTCTAATTGAATTATTATTCAACATTTAAAAAAATATAATAATAAATTATATCAACAAAATAAAAATTTTTTTTAAATTAATTAAATAAATCTAAAGGTTTTTAAAATAAATTTTAATTTAACCATTTATTAAAACAATTCATTAATTTTTTTTCCGAAGTTAATACACTAAAAGGTCCTTTAATTACATTATATTTCCATAAAATTCTCGGCCACATAAAACAATCCTTTTCAAAAAAGCCATACTCATCAAAGAGATTAATTGAAGGTATTGCAGACCACCAGAAAAACATTTCAAAACCGCCTCTACCACCAATTACAAGATCAGACTTTCTTGCTATTGATAAAAGCTCAATAGTATTAATATTTTGTTTATAACTATCAACAAGGGATGTGTAACTTTTAAATTCTGGTAATTTTGGCAAGGGATCATGTTCTGATGAACCTAAAATCATGAAATGTATTTTTTCTTCTTGATCATTTATTTTTTTTGCAAAGTTTATTATGTTTTTTATATTTCTTCTTAAATGAATTGAGATGATTTTATAACCATTTTTTTTAAGATCGATTATTTTGGCATTAACTTTAGAAGCTTCAATATTTAATTTAAATTTTTTGAATTTTTTTTCAAAATAAACTCTTTTGACATATTCAGGTTTCCTGTATCTAAGGAAAGCCCCTACAGCATGAGGATAAAAAGAAAGTTTTTTATTATATTCTTCTTTATCAATACTTACAACTTCGTCAACATCATAAATAGACTGATACCATTCTTTGATAGGTTCGATTTTTGACCCATCTGAAGAAGTATATTTCTTAACAGTGCCATAGCTTAGTTTCTTGGGATCAGATTTATCATTAGAGTCATGATGAAAAACAATAATTTTGCAATCTGGAATCTCAGATTTTATATTATTTACAAACTGAGTTCCCATAATTGCGTCTCCCAAACCCCCTTTGATTCCAAACTCAACATATTTATCCTTTCGTGCAATGTACCATATTTTTAAGTAGGCATATAAGTCATCGAAAAAAGAAAAAAAACTCCTCAATCTTCTTTTAAATTCTCTAACTCTAAGATTTTTCATAAAAATTTATTTAATAAAAAAATTTTTTTTCCTTAATTATTTAATAAGCAAAAAGCCTTCGAAACAAACCCATTTAAATATTGTATTAATATCTATAAAACCAGCTCTCTGAAATAATTCAATATTGCCTTTAGATGAAAAAGGATCTAAAACATTTTTTAATGATCGTGATTTATTTATTATTTCCTCTTCAGTAAATCCATTTAATAATTTAAAATCAACATAAATTTGATTATTAATATCTTGAAATCTAGCATCTGGAGCTCTAACTTTCTCAAAAATCAAAACTGCTCCACCCCAATTAAGTTCTTTATAAATTTTATTAATTAATTCTTGTCTAACTTTAGATGGAATAAATTGAAGTGTATAAAACATAAAAATTAAATCTGAATTTGAAAAATCATATTCAAACGCATTTGTACATAAATACTCTACTCTTGAATCATCTTTACATAATTCCTTTGCATTATTAATCATGTCAGAAGATACATCAAGACATGATAATTGAATATTAGATTTATCTTTGTGCCATTGAAGAAATTCTCTTGAAAATGTTCCTGCAGAACAACCAATATCAATAATCTTACTATATTCATTTACAAAAAAATCAGAATACATACATCCTAATTTGTGAGAATCACTGTAATAAGGAACTGATTGTTTTATATGCTCTTCAAAATCATCTGAATTGATACCATCGAAACTCCAAGCGGAATTATCTTTAACTATGTTATTGCCTACTGTTTTTTTTTTGCATTAATCATGAACCAAACCTCAGTCCCTTGATTTATTTCAAGTTTATTATAAGTTATGCTATTTAAATTATCAAGGAACTTTATAGTCTCATCCATAGTAATATGTGATATCCATCCCAATTGCTCTCTTTCGAAAATTTTATTTTTATCCTCAAGGAAATTATAAGTGAAGATTAAATATTCACAGTTATTAATAGCATCTTTAATTGCTTTAAAAGGGTCTAATATATACTCAAGAACTCCTATAAAAGTTATATAATCACAATGGATATTTGGGAAAGCATCTTTATTAAGGTCGCATACAATGCAATCATTCCCTCTATCAATAATATCACAAGGTATATATTTACATTTTTCAGGCAAATACTTTTTCAAAATTAAACTTCCAGCTCCAATATCTAAAACTGAAGAACCATCAATAATTAAAGAAGCTGTTTCTTTTGCACGCCATGGATTATTTGCGCCCCAAGTTTTGCCAGCATCAGCCCACTTTCTATAATTAGTTTTATATAAGACTTTAGGACTAAAGATTATTTTTCTTATTTTTTGAAGAGCTTTTTTAGATTTTTCAAAAAAATACAAAATTTTTAAAATAATAAATCTTATACTAGCTTATTAGTTTCTTTTTTTATTAATTAAAAAAAATTTCTTTTTTTATAGTACTTTTAAGATTAAATTTTCCTCTACATTATATTTATTTAATTGATAAATTTATTTATTTAGGGTTAATTTGTGGTTAAATATGGATTTAGAAAAACTGAAAAATTCTAAAAAATTTACACAATGTTTAAAAAAGTAGAAATTTGGATATTTTATCTATTTGCCCTTTTAAATGTTCTTATATCTATTGCTTTTGGAACACTAGTAAGACAAGAAATAATAGGAGAAAGAAAACTTGGCGTAGTATCTAAAACAGCTTTATTTCTTGCAGAAATTCCAACAAATTTAAAAAAGCTTATTGTAGATATTCCCTCAGATTTAGTAGTTGAAGATCAACGTTTTGAAAATTTAAAAGGTTTTGACGGAACTCCAAATACACAGAAATCTTATTTATTATTATCAAGATATGATGGGAACAACAAAGAAGGTATCGTAGAACTAATTGATTTGCAGAATTTCAAAGTGCTACACTCTTGGAATCCTGATATTGATAAGTTTAATAATTTAGTTCCAAAAAGCGAAGAATTCAGTTATCTAAAAAGAGATGATAATAACTCTAGAAAGGTATTGTTTCATCCAATGCTCACAAAAGATGGTGGATTAATTTTTGGATTTAATTCACCATTAAGAAAAATAGATGCATGTTCAGATTTAATTTTTCAAAATACACATGATCAATTTCATCACTCTATTGAGAAAGATAGTGAAGGGAATATTTGGGCATCCACTCATATGTACCCTCAAAGTTTACCTGAAAATAAAGTAGGAAGAGATATTCCAATATTATCTGAAAGTGGCTTTCACGATAATGCCCTTGTAAAGTTAACACCGAATGGGAAAATTTTATTTGAGAAGTCTCTCTCAGAGATATTTATAGAAAATGGATTGGAATACCTTTTATTTGGATTAGCTGGTAAAACTTTTAGATATGATCCATTACATTTAAATGATATTCAACCCGTTGAGTTTGATAGCAAACATTGGAAAAAGGGAGATTTATTTTTATCATTAAGGAATCAATCAATGGTCATTTTATATCGACCTTCAACAAATAAAATAATTTGGAAAGATGTTGGCCCATTTATTAGTCAGCATGACGTAGATATTTTAAATAATCACCAAATATCAATTTTCAATAATAATTCAAAGTTTTTTAAAGATGGACTAAAAATGGATGGACATAATCAAGTTCTTATTTATGATTTTAGATCAGGGCAGTATTCATATTACTTAAATGAAAGTTTAAAGTTAAATGATGTCAGGACAAAAGCTGAGGGTCGCAGTCAAATTCTTCCTAATGGTGATCTTTTGGTAGAAGAATCTAATCATGGAAGAACACTATACTTCAATAAAGATGGAAGCTTAAGATGGACTCATGTAAATAAAGCAGATGATGGGAAAATTTATAATATAGGTTGGTCAAGAATACTTTACAGTGCTGAAGATTTTGCTAATATTGAAAATCTAATAAAACTTTCTAGAAACTGTATCCAATAATCTATTAGTTATGTTTTTATCAAACCTTTTTTCTGATTTTTATCTTTTTGCTTATCTAGGCCCAGGAATGGCAGGAGGTGTAATTGCGGCAATATTTGGATTTATAGCAGCTTTCCTTTTAGGTTTATGGGGAATTTTGTATTACCCTATTAAAAGAGCAATAAAAAATAAGAGGAATAAAAGAAATAAACTAAATAATAAAATTGCAAAAAATAAAAATAATAAATGAATCATATAATTCTTTTTATTATTTGTTTTTTATCAATAGAATTATTTATTAGGCTCAATTTCTCAGGTTTATTATTTGCACTTTTGAACTTGATGAAAAAAGTATTTCACATAATATCAAATAAAAATATTAGTGATCACTGGAAAGAAAGCATAGTTCCAAAATATTCAATAAAAATGATGACATTATCTTTGAGGATACTTTTAATATTTTCGATAATAATATTTCTTTTTTTAATTACTAATATTTTTTCAGATGAATTTGTTAAATTTAGTCTCTCAAAACAAGGAATTTTCGAATCAATTATCTTCTGCATTTTTTTTATTCTTTTCAGGAAATCAAAAAAAATATGAATAATTACTCTTGGGTACAAAAACGATTGCATCAATTAGCTCTCTCTTCTAAATTCATGCGCGAAGTAACTTTTGATTTTGAAGATACTTATATTTCAAAAAATCTTGATCACCAAAACCATGTTTTCATAACAGGATTAGCTAGGTCTGGTACCACAATATTGTTAAATGCTATTTATCAATCTGATATTTTTGCATCTTTGTCTTATGCAGATATGCCTTTTGTACTTGCGCCTAATCTATGGTCAAAAATTTATTTTAAGAGAGGAGATTTAGCTTATAGAGAAAGATCTCATCAAGATGGTATTAAGATAAATATTAATTCTCCTGAAGCATTTGAAGAGGTATTTTGGAATACATTTGACGAATCAGAAGATGAAACTTTGAATAAATTCAGGTCATATATAGCTAGTATTCTTAAAAAGAATAAAAAATTTAGATATCTAAGTAAAAATAATCAAAATGTAAAAAGGATACCATTAATATCGAATATTTTTAGTTCGGCGAAAATTTTAATTCCTTTTAGAGATCCTATTCAGCACGCATATTCCCTACTTAATCAACATATAAAATTTATTAAAGAATCTAATATGAACAAATTTACAACAACTTATATGAAATGGATTGGACATACTGAATTTGGGCCTAACTATGTACCAATAATTAATGAGAAAATTACTTTTAAAAATTTCGATGACATAAATCATTGGCTCGAACAATGGTATTTAACATATACAAAATTAATGAATGAATTAGAAAGTTATCAAAATGTTTATTTTATTTGCTATGAAGAACTTTGCTCATCGAATTATTATTGGCTCAAAATAAAAGACTTATTGCAAATAAATAATTCTTATAAATTTAATTTCAGGGAGTCAAAGAAAAAAATACCTATTTCTATTAATAAAAAAATTGAGGAAAAATCTTCAATTTTATATTCTAAATTGCATGAGTTAAGCTTTTAAAAATTAAGATGAATTAATAAGATTAGAACTACTGAAACATACTTATCGTTAAGATTACAAAATTGCAAAATCTTATTGCAATGAAAAAGTTTAGTTAATTACAAAAAGTAAATATCAAAATCTATTGCGGATATTTGATAATAGTTAGTTTGGAAATGGAGCCAAGCGGACTCGAACCGCTGACCCCCTGCATGCCATGCAGGTGCTCTACCAGCTGAGCTATGGCCCCATACAAAACTCAAACGTCATTCATATAATTCTTTTAAAGATTTATTTCATAACGTTCACAATTCTTATATTACTTTATAGCGTTTAATTATTATTTCTGCTCTTAAAAATCGAACTGAAGATTCACATGCTGTAGTGTGTTTCATAAAAATATAGGAATGCTATTAAGAATCTATTGAAAATTAGTTGGGTCTTCGTTGAAGTATAGACGATAAAAAGCATCACTTTAGCTAAGTAAAAACAACTTGAAAGAAAAAATTAATTGATTTATAAAAAAGACTTTTAAAGTAAAGGATTAGGAAAATTTTTCTGCACTGATAAAAAATAGGGTTGTCTAAAAACTAGATATTTGTAATATCAAAACCACTTAATAGGATAATAATAAACACCTTTTAAAAAAACTTCTTGCATGTTATGCAGGGGAATCAAATCAACAAATCATAATTATAAATTATTCAGTACAGATTAAAAAAGGTTGGATACCTTCCTTTTTTATAGGAAAAATACTCTTATCAAAAAGTTGAAAGTAAATATATCATTATAAAATACTACTGTCTGAAAAAGATAAGTATGAGATTTGAGATATGTAAAATTTAAATATGAAAATATTATTTCACAACTAATTTTTAAAAGATGTGGAATAATTATTTAATAAAAAATCAAGGAAACTTTAAAGACTTTTATTTGATATCTTCTAAGTTATCAATATCAAGGCAATCATCGTTATTTATAAAGGGATATATCTTATTTCCAAGCATATTGCCTTTCCTTATAAAATATGGTTTTACTATAT